>Ga0194116_10004911_pt1 | contig 14999 bp, 16 predicted proteins | sample TA2MahsurfametaG_4_FD_148617 | JGI IMG/M metagenome (GOLD analysis project Ga0194116, IMG submission 148617) | Freshwater microbial communities from Lake Tanganyika, Tanzania - TA2015008 Mahale S9 surface | ecosystem: Environmental > Aquatic > Freshwater > Lake | place: Tanzania: Lake...
AATTTTTAAATTGTCTCAAATCTGAATACAATCTCGGTTTTTTTCTAAATAAATAAAAAATCTCTCTTTTCTATTACTAATCACTTATTTCATCGAAGAGTTCAAGATAAAATTAATTAAAAACTTCTTAAAATCAATGTTGGAAATAGATTACCATTAAAAATCTTGAAATTAAATATTTTATTCAAAATAAAGAAATATTAAAAAAATTTTTTTGAAAATTATAATCATAAACATAATTAAGAAATGCAAAATGAATTTTTTGATGCGAATAAATCGCAACATTTATTAAAGAGAGAATTTGTTCATAATGCTAATAATGATACTATAAACCCTGAGAACTTTGAAGAAAAAAATATAAAAGAAAAAAATAATTTATTTCCAAACCAAGGAAAAAAAAGAAAACAAAACCTCGATGTTGAAATTAATGAAGATGATGAACTTAATTTCAATGTCTATTTCTTTATTAAATCATGTTTGGTTGTTTTATCAATTGCTTTGATTTCACTAAACACTGTTTATGGATTCGCTTTACCTCATAGCAACATCCGATGCTTTGATGATAAAGTTTTCGTTGCAACAGAAAAATTAAATAAATATTTTAATAAAAATACCCAATCAAGGAATTTTTTAATTATCTTTTCTTCTTTGTGTATAGATTTTTCTGCAGTTTATATGTGTATTATATGGTGCCTGTATGGAAAATCTTGGAGAATTTTTACTTCACTCTTTTTTTTCTATTTGCTGAGAGGCGTTATACAAGTAACTAAAGATTTTTTATTGTTTAATTAAATATAAACATTTGCGTTTTTTATTTTATTAATAATTTATTTATTAACACAAATTTTGTAAAATAAAATGAATAAAAAATTGATATTATAATAAAAAGGATATGATCTAATAAAATAAAGAGACAACTTTAAATTGAATAATGAAATATATAATTAATTTTAGTCAATTTTCCAAATGAGTTATCCTGAAGGATACATCTGGGAATATCCAGGATTTCCATCTCTGATGGTTAGCTACCTTAAAACTAATGACTTTTTTTATTCAGGTCATGTTGGCCTCCCAATTATTTTAATGTCTGAATTTTATGTTTTAAAAAGGTTTAATATGTTTGGATTTTGCATATTTACATTTTTCATTGAGGCTTTCACTATGATAGCAACTAGAGGACATTATTCTATTGATTTAATAACTGGAGCTATCTTTGCTCATTATATATTCCAAAATGTCGAGAAAAACATTCATTATATAGATTCATTAACAATAGGTAAAACAGAAAATGATTTTAAATTGAATAATGGCGAAGAAATGAACAGTAATGAAAAAAGAATTGAAACTAATGTTTTAAACACTGAGTTCAATCCTGTTCCGATTAAAAACGAGGTTTAATATGATTCAATCAACTTATAAATAAAATATGCACTTTTGCTACTGTTTTGGTTTATAAAAGTATTAAATTGGTTATAATGCTAATATTTATCCCTATTAAAAAACAAAGTCATAAAAATAGGCCTTTATTAAAAGCTTTTTTTTTAGGATAGGGTTAAATAACTGTTTTTATTTTTAATTTATATTAATAGACTAAAAGTTTATAAATTTAATATTATTTCAGACTTTTATTAAAATTAGATTGTAAATTAATTAAAATAGCATTTAAATTTTATATTGGAAAATAGAAATTTTTGTAGTGTGCAAATATAAAAGATCAAATATATAATAATAAATTTTCTAAAAAAGGAAATTGAATAAATTCTTAAAGGATTTAGCTAAGGTCAATTAATTTGATGAAATAAGCATTTTATTTAAAATTTATAATCTAATTTTATTTAATTTATTTTCTTCTTAAAAAAAATTTTGATTTATATCTAATTTTAAACAAGGTATGTAGATTATTAATCATTAAATAAAAAAAATCAAAACAAAATTCAAACAAAATTGGATTTCAATCCAAAACATCATATTCCCCTGTAGTAAATTTCTGCAAAATCTCCTCTGTTAAATTTAATTTAAATACAGTTCCTGTACTTATTTTTCTTTCAACAATCAAATGATGGTCTTTTGGTTCGATTAAGTACTCAAGTACTTGATTTTGAGTACTAGCAATCATTTCATCAATTAATAATTTTGTTAAATGTTTTAAACTTAATGAATTTCCTCTTCCAGCAAGTTGCTCTTTTGCAATCAATTTAATCATATCTCTTTGATTCTGAGTCAAACTCTTTAAAATTTGAACTAAGCCAATACCAGCTTTAATGTTCTTTTCCCCTGTAAGAGAATTTTTATCGTTAATTTCCATATCATAATTTTGAAACGTATTGTATCTCAAAAAATAAAAAGAATAATTATCCTTTATTGTTTGATTCCAGAAATAATTTAAAAATAAGTTATCACAAGTTGCTAATAAATGAATTCTATTAGAATTTTCCAAAAACAATTGTGAAAACACTTTTTGGCTGAAATAATTGCAAAATGACGGTGAATCAATGTTGTTCACTACTATTAAAATGTGTGAAAGAATTTCTTTTTGAAATAAATAATTAGAAAGAAAATTAATTTTTTTGAGTTGTTCATCGACAGTTTTACAAGAACCTTCGTATTCACCGTAATAATTTGCTTTTTCTTCGTTATTTTGAGCAATTAATTTTTTCTTAATGTCATTCAAGAAATTATAAATTTCTCCCAAAATAAATTTAATATTAAGATCTGAGTTATAGCAATTGAAAATAAGAATATGGTAATCTTCATTTTTACCGTTTACCCTTTCTTGAAAATATTCTAAATAATCGTAGATAAGTTTTAATTTAGAACCATAACCATAAAGCAAAATGTTAGACTCGCTTTTAATCAAATCAGTCAAAAGTGAAAATAATATGGATTCATCTATTAAGTTTGTAATCTAGGTTAAGTATTACAAATAAAGATCTTGAAAAGAATTTGAGAATATTCAAATAATTAATAAAATAAATAAAACTTGGATAGCCTGGATATAACTTTATTTAAGAAAGTAAAAATTTACTTCTGGATTTTTGCATAAAAAATTTTCCTCTATAAGAATTTTTTTGACGTTACGATCCTTTTCTAAATTTTCAATCGTTTCGTTATATGAAATCAAATTGAATTCTAAGTTATTTATATCTTCATCATTTGATTTCAAATGATCTTTCTTTTTTTTAAAAGCTTCAAAGTAATCTAAAAAGATTTTCATTTTATCTCTTGTTTTTTTTATGATTGGCTTGATTGGCTTAATTTCGGTTTTCGAATTTCCAAGCTATAATATTCAAATTATAGTTAATTGATCTTTTAAATATATTTTATATATTAAGAATTTAAAAACTTAATTTTATATTAAAAATTAAAACATTTATTGTAAAATACTATATTTCTCTTTTTTATCGATTTTTTCTTGGTTGAGTTTATTTTTTTTGAATTTTCAATATCCATAGATTTATTCCCTTTTTCCATTTTGTTATTATTTTATATTATAGACTTATTTAAAAACTTAAAATGTCATTTTTGAATATTTCTAATTATTTAAGGCTAAGTGAATATTTCAAAATTTTTTTAAACATAAAATTAAAAAGATTAATGATTTCTTTAGATTTCAATTTTTATTTAGATAATTATATAATTTTATTCTATTTTTTAATTGTATTCATATTAAATTTGAGCTTATACGCTATACTATATATTTAAATTAAATAATGTTTTAAAATTTAAATTTATAAAAATTCTTGAAATATCAACAATCAAATATCATATAAATTATCATTAAATTTCGATAGATAAATAACATTATTTATAATTATTCAATCACCTTCAATTTATAATTATATCATATTCTTATTTTCGTAACTGTACAGAATTATCAATTAAAAAATTGAATTCTTTAGTTTCATAAGAGCTATTAATATGGAAAGTTTTATTATTTTTCATATTTCATCAGAACTTTTAAATAATCGTTTATTAAGAAAATAAGTCCATTATAAGGAACAATTTTTATTAAACTCATAGACATCCCTTGGTAAAATCCTTTAACACCTTGTCTTTGGAATAATTCTTTTAAATAAGAACCCATTTTGAATTCCTTATCTATATTTATGAATTTAAATTAAATAAATTGATTTTTATATAAATTAAAAGAAGTTAAAAGAAAAATTACTATTTGCTTGCAATATCCTCTTAAGAAAATATGTAGGATATAAAATAACTGTTCCAATTAAACCTGACATAGCACCATATACCCAATTCAGCAAACCTCGATATTTTTGATTCATATAAAAATTTTTCATTTGCTCATAAGTTGTTTGTTTAATAGCGACATAAGGAATAGAACCCTAAAAATATATAAAAAATAAGTTTATATGCTATTCCAAAATTAATTCGAAAAATTTGAAAAAAATACTATACAATAAAAGCGAAGGAATAACCTTTATAGACACCTCTAATTCCTTCATTTTTAATTAAAAAAAGCAATGTTCTGAATAAACCTGTTTCTTTCAAATTTGAATTAGGAGTGTTTATTGATAATCTAGTTCTTGCAACATCTAAAGGAAAAGTTATTGTAATTGCATTTAATCCACTTAATGCTCCGCAAAGGAAAGTATATCCGAATGAAGAAGATCTTGTATTATTCTTTTCTCCTCGTAGAAAAATGTTTTTGTAAAACTCCATTGAGAAAAACTCGATAGAAGAATAAGGAAAAACCCTTGCTACTGAAGCAGAATTTCCTTTAAGCAATCCTAATATTCCCTCTGTTTGATAAAATTTAACAACTGATTGTGATAAAGATAAATGTTTGTAATCTGCATTTTCTACTTGTCTTAATATTTCTACTCTTTCAATAGGATTGATAACAGTTCTCGCTATTGCAGCAGATAATCCCTATGAATAATAAAAATCTAACTTTATATTATTAAAATTCTCTTTAAGAAATAAAGAATTATTAAGATAAAATCAACAAAAAGGTAAATAAAATAATCAATACTCCTGATAATAGATTCTTATAAACCCCTGTCTTCTTTTCTGTGTTTTTGTTTTGATGTGACATTTATATAAATTTATTAATCATTTTTTTTTAAATTATATATATATTCATTATTTTGATAAAAGTTAATAATTATATATTTTTCTTTTATATGCTGAAATAACTATATAAAATTCTAATTCCAGTCCATATAATTTAATATTGTTTTTTTATTGAAAAAATTACATAAACTATTTATCCTTTTTTCTATAGTAGAAAAATTTATTATTTTTTAAATTATTTATATAAAACTTTTCCTAATTTTATAATCTTATTACATATAAATAAAAACCTTTTAGATAATTTATTCTTATTATATCTTAAAAACATTCTTCTTTAAATTTTTATTTTTATTTCGCTCGACCAAAAATACATTTAAATCCTTTTTCTTTACAACAGGAATTGAATCATATTCCTTTCTCATCTGAGATGGAATTCCCCCTTTCTGCCCTTCTTTACGTATTGGAGAATAATTTGGTGAGTAATTAGATATCAAATCATCTCTTAAATTATAACTCTTTGGCTGTGCGCTTTTTCGATCCCTTAACTTTTGCTTCAATTTTTTAATTTGTGAGTCATCTTTTGAATTATCTAAATCAAGCATATACGAATCATAATCTCTTGAGAGATTATTTGAGTCTGATTTTTCTGATTGTGAGTCTCTTCTTTTTTGATTAATCAAATTCAAATTAAAATTTTTATGCTTCTTACTATTTTTATTTCCAAGTGCGAGCAATTTATTTTGCTGTATCCTTTGATTAAGAGATAGCAGCTGCTGCTGTTTAGAGTAATTATCAATGCTACTGTTTACATTTATATTAATAGGGGAAGATTGTTCAATTTGATTCAAGCGGTAATTGTTTAAAATATTACTGCTAAGATTGTTATTACTATTATTAATATTTCCTCCACTATTATTTATATTGCTACTTCCTATCATTGCCATATTAAGGTTTCTAACACCTTGTGAATAATTTCGTGCATATTTAAATTTATTTCCTTGTCCTTCTAATTTATTTAGATTCGCAGTGTATTCATTTTTGAGTCTATTTTTATAAGAGATAGCATTTTGTGCATTATTATAGTTATTGTAATTGTTATCTCTAATCATTCTGGGATCATTTTCTATGCGGGAAATATTTGCATTGACTGATCGAATTTCTGATAGAATATTATTAATATTTGGGTTGTTTCTGTTGATTGGTGGTAAATTAGTAGAAGACAAGCTGCTAAAGTTTAAATCTAAACTCGCATTAGTATCCTTGTTGAGAATTTTATGATTGAGAATTAAAGGCAACTTATAAGAGAATTCATTTTTAATTTGATCCAAAGACTTCAAACGTTCTGTGTCATCTGAAGGTAAAGACACATTTTGCTTTTTAATTAAATCATCTCTAATTTTTAATTGACCTTCAAGAACTGAGATATAATTTTCTTTTACTTCCGATACGACGTAATTAAATTTATCTTTGAAGCGGTTTTCAATTATAAAAATTTTTAAATTATGAGCTTTTATAATTGATTGTAAATATTCAAAATGAAAATCTTTGATGCCGTTTTTGTTATAAGTGCTTACCATTTGTTCGCGCTTTTTCTGCATTTCCTTAAACTTCTCCAAATTTTTTTCCCAGTTTTTCTTCTGTAATGCTAGCTTGCCTTCTAATTCCTTCTGTTGATTGCTCAACACTAATTCATTATTGCTCAAATTAGCATTTATCGCTGGGATGTTTGATACAATGGAATTATTTATATTTGGATTGATTAAGATTTCTTTTTCTTCAAGATTTAAGTTTGTAATATCATCATTTAAATTAATATTTAAGTCTTTATTATTATTGTTTAAATTGTAAAGTGGATTATTAGGGTCTGTATTAATATTGATGCTATTGAATATATTATTTGCAGAGTTGTTTATAAAATCTATTTTTTTCTTATTAATTAAAGCATTTAAACTATTCATCTCCTGTTCTTGATCAATAATTTTTTGTTTTAAAACAAGTTCTTCTTCGCAATGAGCTTTAAGTTCAGATACTGCTTTTTCAAAATAGGAATTGTTAACTGCATTATTTGTATTTGCAATTGGTTTGGTCATTGATTCTTTCAAATCTTCTTTTTTCGGCTCTTGAGCTTTGGAAGGAACTATGTTATTTAAAGAGTAATCCTTTTTAGCTAATTGGCTTTTTAATTCTTGAATTTCAGTTTTTAGGTTTTTTATTATTTGATCATAATTTGATATGTGGTATTGAACATTTACTACGTTTCTTTGCACATTGGTTTTAATATTTTTGGCTCTATTGGCATAAGCTAATGTATTCCTAGTGTCTTCGAATGTTTGGATAGAAGGAGAGACATTTGCAATCATTACTGTTCTAGCATTTCCTCCAAGCGAATCCTATAATATATTCGAAAGAATTTGTTGAAATTTAATTTTAAAAGGTAATTAATAATTTTTATTCTTTAAAATTAATCTTTAAAAATTTTATAAAACTACAATACTTTTAAAAGCCTCGTAAGCTTTGAGTCTCTATATGGAATATACGGTTTAGTTCCTTTTTCATTTGCTTCACAAAGTGCATTAATACAATTACCTAGAGTTAAAAGAGATCTGTTAATATTTGCACCTTCGATAAGCCTTATTCCTCTACTGAAATTTGCACTAGCTCTTTCAGATCCAGCAAGATCAATTAATGATAGTTTTCCTATTTTGATTTCTGCCTCTAACCCAGTAACTTTGTCTTTATATTCCACTTGCACTTGAAGAATTGCATGACTTCTAGAAGAAGTTTCATTTGCATTAGTTGCTTCAGTTGTTCTATTTTTATTTCCTTTCCTTAATAATTGCATAATATCTTTACATGAAGTTACTGTTAACTCGTTTATATTGGCTACAGAAACACCTTTAGTCGGATCTTCTCTAAGATCAAGGTATTCTTCATTATTTGATGCAAGTAAGTCACGGATATTCTCGTTGTAAATCTCCAAATACCATAATTTTACTTTGTATTCTCTTTCTGATGAGTAAAAGGAAATTTTATCGAATAATTCCTTAAGAGTTAAGACCATAATTCCTTCTTTATCTTCTGTACCAAGCATACTAGAGTAAAAATAAATTTATAATTATTTATTGATTTGTAAAAAAAAAAATTATTTAAAAATATAAACAACATTTAAAATAGAAATATAAAAATGAATCTGAGAAATAGAGAAATTTCAAATTTATTATTATTTATATTTATACGTATGAGTCTTTCCAGCACCAGTGGCTCCATAAGCAAAAACTGTGGCATTATATCCATTTACAACTCCCTCCAATAAAAATTTGGTAGTGTTATTGAAAACATTATGTTGGCTTAAAAAGTTTTAAAAAATCTCTTTTAAGTTATTTTATACCTGCAATTTTTATCAAATGCAAAATCAAATGCATATTGTTGTTCTCGGGATCTTGATTTAAAAACATCTGTTGGACCATTATATTCATACGGATCAATTAATATAACCATTTTTTTTTCCAGTATTTTTACAATTTCAAATTCAGAAATTTCCTTTTCTTTTTGAGACAAAGGCCTGCAACGTACTGCAACCTATTATTGAAATAAAAAAATTGATAAAATTTTAATATTTTTAACTAAAAAATAAAAATAACTTTAACTATTTAAAATGCAAAATTTTTGAATTGATAATTTATATCTTTAATCAATTCGTAATTATTGTAATAATAATAAATTGTTTTGTTTTATAAGTCAAGAGTTTTTATTAATAAAAATATAGAAATCTTGATGATTTGATTGAAATCAATTACGAAACTATTGAATAAAATTTGAAAAATTGTTTACTATGATATATATTAATTTACATTTAACTAAAAAATAATACCAAAATATTATATGTTCCTTTTCTCATTTCTTCTAAGAAATTTTTAGTTTCCTCATCAACCGTATTTGTTTGATCATTCCTATCAATGAAATTTGAATCACTAATTGCTCTATTTTCTTTATATTCATTTTCAATTTTCCTTAGATTATTATCAGATTGTGCTGATATACGAGAGTCGTCGACAGCCTCTTTTCTATTGATAACTTCTATATAAAAATAAAAATAAACTTTGTCGATTTTTTATTCTTGCCTCTCTTTCCTCCATTAATTTTATCAAAGATTATATAAATTTCAAGTTAAACTTAAAATATTAAATTCATTATCATATATTACTATAATTATTTATTATAACAAATTTTGTTATAATTCTTTAAATTAAATTTTCTTAATATTCATTTATTTTATAAGTAGTTATAGCTAGGATTGTTTAATGAATAATTAAATAAAGCCGATTAAATCTTTTGAATTCTAATTAATTTTTTTAAAAATTTATAAAAAATGCTTTTTAGAAAGATGCTATTAAAAATTGTTTTATAATTTACTTGTTGATACCATTCATTAATTTTATTCATATTTTCATAGATATTGTTCGAATCGTAAAATTTTTCTTTTAATAAAAATTTTAAAGAATTAGAACTTTAAATAAATACATTGAATCTTAAATTAATTTTTCATTATCTAAGCTTATTATGATTTATAAATCCTTTTTCTTATTATTATATTAAATCAATTCTCGAAATTCAGTATTATAAGCTTGATTGGAAAAAATTAAAATGAGTAAAGTTTGCTTTTTAATTTATTAAATATATCCATTCTAGTAAATCTTCAGAATATGTTCTTTTTCAAAACAATAAATAATTCTAAATTAATTATACAAAAAGTTGAACTTCTTAAATTTCTATAAAACTGGAACTTCTCGAAAGAGTCTCAGGTTTATAAAGAAATAAAGATATAAATATATAAATATGAGGTCCGATATCTCTAAATACAAAAGAAATAAAGCAAACTAATAATTCTTTAAAGTTATATTTATCCCCTAAATCCTTATAATATTCGCAGGCTGAAATATATCTCATTATAAAAATTTTTTTCCTTTTGGTGAAAATTTCATTTTCAATTATTGATTCTATATTTTTTACTTTTTCATTTTTTTCAACTAATTTTTTTGAATATTTCTTATCATTAGAATGAGTTAAATAATTTTCTTCTAACAAATGCTTTGTAATATTATTATCTACACTAATATCCAAAAAATTATTTATATTATATTTATTCCTTTCTTGATAAAAATCAGTCAGATTTTGTTCTGTTGTAGGAAACTTGTTTAGTCTGTAATAAGTTACAGTATTATTGATAACATTATTTTTTTTATTCCCATTCGAAGCATTAGTAATATTATCATCATATCTTATATTAGAAAATTTGAAATAAACATCAACAAAATAAGAAACAGTAAAATAAATGATAAAAATTAAATAATATTTTCTCATTTTTTGCAAACTGGAGGCATACTTATCTATAATTGCGCCTAAATTATCGTTTTCATAAATCAAAACACCCTTTTTTCTTGATTCATTCTGCTCTTGATAATTATTATAAAGAGCCATCGAAATTAAAAGCAGATTAAAAATAAAACCTAAAACAGGTAATATCTTCAAGATTACTGAGAAGCAGAAATTCACTTCTAAAAATGAATATTCAAAAAAAAATCCGCAGATTAGAATAAAAAAATTGAAACAAGTGAATATGTAAACATAATTTTTTATTATGTAAATAGCTATTGGGTATTTCTGCCATAAAAAAATTTGAAATAATAGGCAACCGCATATTATCATATTTTGAGTAAACTTAGAAATTTCTTGTAAAATAGAAAATCCAAAATTGTTTGAAACAACAAGCGAAAATAACATCAGATAAACTTGAAATATAGAAAGAAAAATTATAATTAAATCCAATTTTTCATAATTATGAATTTCATTGTTCTTCCTTATTTTCATTGTAAACTTTGTGTATAAATATGTAAGTATTGCTAGAGACATTATTTCTATTATAAAGAATAAGAATCCCCAAATAGTATTGCCATAACAAATATACATTTTTAGAAAAAATTAATTTTTTATTGATTATTATAAAAATTTTCACTCTAATATAATTATTCATAACAATAATTTTACTTGATTTAATATATTCAATCCACAAGGGTAAAGTAACATCAACTTATAAATACAAATAAACATTAAATTACAGGTATTACTTCTAATTTTTGTTGAAACTTTCGTTCATTAAATTTCCAGTAAAACATATATAACTAAAATATATCTTGGAAATATAATTAGAGAAATTAATTTTATTACTTGTTTTATTACAATAGTTTAAAAGTTTAGAATTATACTTTAATTAAAAACGAAGGGATTAGTTATAAATTTATTGTATTTGAATAAAATTATTTAAATAAAATTGTATTATATAGATTACCTTATTCAGAGAAAATTAATTTCCTTACTTTTATAAATAAACGATTATTAATTAAACCGACAAAAAAATAATCTACTTGCAGAAAAATGCCTTTATATTAAATATAAGCTTATATTAAATATTATTGTTTTCAGTTTCTAAAATAAGTTTATCATCAACAGCATCGAAATTTTCATTATTTTTTTCCGTTTCTAAAATTAATTTATCGTCAACAGCATCGACATTCACATGATTATTTACATCAATATTTGTTTTATCTTCATTTTCTAAATCACCCTGATTTTGAAGGTTGTTTTCGTTTTCTATAATTTAATTATTGTAATTACCATTTAAATATTTATGCTTTATATTTTCAAGCTTGTTAACTCTGCTTGGATTTATAGTTTCATCATCAATGTGTTCAACATTTGAAATATCAGGAACTTATAATCATTATATTGGTTATAATTTAAAAATAATTAATATAAAAATTTACATTTTATTGGTTGTTGTTTCTCTTCCATATCATTATTCATCAAACTGTTATTAGATTCTCCATGTTCTTCTTTTATTATGCTATCTTTTCCTTGGATTTCCTTTTTATTTTTATTGTTTTGTTCTTCTTTTAAAATAGTATTTAATTCATTAAGAATATCTGTTCTAGTTTGGGAAACGTCATTAGTATTCAAAATTACGGATTTAAGAATTTTCGATTCATTGTCTTTTATCTCTCTTTTTAACTTTATTTCTTCAACGTTTAACTTTAAGATTTTAGTTAAGTCAGCTATCTCAACAGCTAAAAGTTCGTTTTTCTAATTTAAGTTTATTAATAAAAATAAATTATTTAGATAAATTCGATTTTTACTTGTTGAATTATTTTTAATTTATTTTGATTTTGTTCTATGACTTTTTGAATATCTTGGAATTTTTTCTCGTAAAGCTTTTCTATTTCTCTTATATTCTTTTCTAGCTTGCCATTGATTTTTATTAGCTGATCTTCCTTTTTCTGCAAATTATGATAATCGATATTATGAGTGTGTTCATAGTCGAGATTTAAGTTGATTTCATCATCAGAAATGTTATTTCTCATTTCTGAAAGATTAAAAAATTTACGATTTAATTTTTAAAAGGATAAGTTAATTGGATAATTCATATTTTTAAAAATTTAATCAAGATATGGTTTTATTTATAATGATATTAATAGTCAACAATACCTTCTCCACTATCAAATTTATTTTCGTCACTATTTCTATTATAAATGCTTGAATCTCTTTTATTAACGCTGGAAGAATTATTTTGATTTTTCTTCAATGCTGAAAAGTTGTTCTTTTTTTTGACATTCCCAACTATATTATTTATTTTTTGCTTATTTGACAAGTATTCATATTTATTAAATATTCCTTTATATGGACTTGAGCTCCTTTCTTTATTAGTTTTATTAACAATAGGAGGGAGAATTTTCGGAAGCACTAATTCTGGAGATTTAAAACGTAAATTATTTTTAGAGTCATTGCTTCCGTATGTATAAATATTTTTTTTAAGATTTTTATTAGGAGAAATGTTCTTGCTGAAAATTTCTGAATTTTCTGGGTTTAGAGTCTTGCTTTTATAAGATTTAGGTGCGTTCAAAAGATTTATCTTTCTATTCCCTTCATTATTTATATAAGTGTATTTATTTACTGTTTGTAAATTGTTTATTTTTTCAATTAATTCTTCTTCTGGCATTTGCAAATCTTTTTTTAAATTTTCTATTGATTCTTCGATTGATTGCATTAGAGCTATATTATCTGCTGTTCGTTGAAATGATTTTCCGTTAATAATTTTATCGTAATTTTTAGAAATATTGGTTAAAATATTTTTTAGATTTGAAAGGCTTTTTTTGTTGTTAAAGATTTTGGTCAAATATTCTTGTTTTTTGCTAACGAGATTTTTAATTTCATCTGTATAAGCATTTATTTGATTCGGGAATTTTTTAAGGAGATTATTGGTTTCTAATTCCTTGCCTTGTGTATATTGCATGTTTTTTAGCTTTTTTAGTTTATTTGATTGCTCAATGTTTTCTTTTCTTAGCTTTGCTATTTGCTCTTCCATTTCCGATATTCTGAAGAAAGTTATTTAAAATGCTTTTTATAAATAAAAATATTTAAATATCTTATTACTTTTCAGTTGTAAATTTTTCATTTGCTTTAGAATTGACTATTTCATATTGCTTTTTGTATAGCTTTAACTGATTTTTGATATTTGAGAGCTCTTTTGATTTAACTGCAATTTGCTGCTCGATTATTTTATATTGCAAAGCATTGTTTTTTTCAGTATTCATTTTACTTGATAAAGTAAATTTATCAAAAGCAACATTTAATTGATCAATAATTTTTGAAAGCTCTTTTTTATAAGTTTCTTGATTCTCCGATAAATTTAAAATATGTTTGCTTTAATTAAAGTAATAATTGAATATCTGATTTATATAAAACTTCAAAACAAATATTATTTTTAATAGGATTTGATTTACTTTTTATCTTTAATCATTTCTTTATATTGTTGGTCTGTTAATTTACCAAATTTATCATAAATATCATCTCCTGTAATTACGTCATTTTCGAATTTTTGCGCTTCTTTATTTATTTTTGCCATTATATCCTCATCATTGTTCGAATTATTTAAATTAAAATCGGAGTTATTTAAATTGGAATTTCTCACTAAAGACATATTATTCGCAGTAAAATCGACTTCATTTGAGTTATAATCATTAGCTGAAAATTGATATTAATATACTATTTCTTTATTTTTAAATAAATTATGATAAAAAATATAGAGATATTATAAATAGATTCTGATTTTTCAAATTTAAATAATTTGAAATTCAAATTGTTAAGAATCATATTGTACTATACTTAGAAATAAGTTTTTTGAGCTTTTTATTTTATCGAGTGCTTTATTTTTATTCTTTGGACTATTTACGTTTTGCTCATTATTTTCTGTTTCAATTATTTTTTTATTTGATATCTTTATTGGAGATTCTTCAATTTTTATTGATATATTATTTTTATCAATTGTATTATCGTTTTCAGCAGATTGATTATTTGGTTTTTCATTGATATTAATATCTTGATAATCTACTATATTTTCGATGTCGTTATTAAAGTTTTCTTGTGACATTTATTGATCCCGAAGTTTAATTTATTTGGTATTTTAATTATAATTTTATATGCAATTCTTGTTTTTTAAAAAATTTATATGAATTTATATGAGTAATTTTAATATCAAATACAAATATATATATAACTTTAAAAAAAAGTCTAAGTTTCAAAATAAAAAATATATTGATCATATTACATTTTAAACTTACTTAATATCAGATCCAAATAAAATCAGATTAATGAGTAATCTTGTAGATTTTTTGATTGAAAGTTTAGGAGATCTTTTATTAAGGTTTTAATAACAATTTTAAATTCATAATTTAATTGAAAAGAAATATTTTATTAAATTTTTTTATATAGCAGGTTAAATTTAAAAAAAAGAAGATAAATAATATTCAATTTATTTATAATAATAAATATAAATTGGGGATTGGGGATTGGGGATTGGGGATTGGGGATTGGGCCCAATCCCCAATCCCCAATCTCCAATTCCCCATACCCAA
>Ga0194116_10004914_pt1 | contig 14991 bp, 18 predicted proteins | sample TA2MahsurfametaG_4_FD_148617 | JGI IMG/M metagenome (GOLD analysis project Ga0194116, IMG submission 148617) | Freshwater microbial communities from Lake Tanganyika, Tanzania - TA2015008 Mahale S9 surface | ecosystem: Environmental > Aquatic > Freshwater > Lake | place: Tanzania: Lake...
AAGGAGTACCAGGACCCCCGTGACTTGGTGACTGGTCAAGGATCCATCAATCAACAACCAGTCAAGAGTCAAGTCACCAGTAAGTCCAAGAGTCAGTCAAGGGTCAGTCAAGTGCCTAAAAACAAGCAGTAGCAACGGGTCTGGGGAATAGTATATACATATTTGATAGGTTAAAAAGCACTAAAAGAATATGTGCGGGAGAAGTGTTCTTAGCGTGTAAGCCATGCGGAGATTGCTAAAAAACCAAAAACCCTATATAATGTAGATACAACATATATACATATAGAAGACACGACATAGGAATAGATGCGGTTGCTTGAGAAGGGAGTTCCAGCAGAATAACCAACCTATTCTAACCATTACTACAATAGAGGTAGTAGGCAGAGAGTGTATCAAGAAATAGGAGAATTCTAAAATGAACGCAACTAAAACCCATTACAGAGAATGGATAAAGAGAAGACACAACATGTCTATTCACCAAGAAGAAGTTGAAGAGAAGTATGCAACAAGAAGATGGTATATAAACAAGAACCATATAAGAGACACATTTATAGATGAATATGGATATAGTGGATATAAGCCATGTTATATGGTTACAAGGACTTATTACTACGAACAGAATGATATAAAAAAAGTAAAAGAAGATAATAAACGAATGAATAATGTAGTAGAGGATATACTAAACCCAAGGAATAAACCAGAATACTACATTTGTAAAGACCATTTTATAGAAACCCATAAGGACAAGTTAGTTAAAAAAGAGAAGAAGCCAGTTCTAAATACCATTATGCAAGAGTGGGAACTTGACTGGGACGGTGGTTCACTTGAGATAAGGAAAGGTGGTTTCCATGTTCATACCCTATTCTCAGAGATAGACGATAGTGTCATACTGAATCCAAATGGTAAGGTTAGGAAGTTAATTGAAAAGATCTATGGATTGGATACTATCCCAGTGAGCCTGCTGGAGAGTGATGAAGGGATGACCAGAGTCAAAACCGAATTATTGGAATATGTGATTAGACAGCGATGCGATTTTATAGGTAAAGGTCAACTGGGTTTAGATATACAAGTAGCAGAAGAGTATGGACACTTTGATGGATATAGAGGTTGGAAGGGATTAGTTGCTTATGTCACTAAAATGATGTATAATGTAGATAATATAGTCCAGATATATGACTATGAAAATAGTGATATTTTAGACATTAGATAGGAGGAACATGGAAACACGATCAATGTGCTTATCAGTATCAAAAAAGAATAAGAATGTAATGGAGATGGTCGATGACTACTCTCTGCAATTCAATCTAAACACAGCCCAAACAATATTCCGTATTGTAAGAGAATACGATCAAATGAAGAGATGGAGTATCTACAATAGAGAGTTACTAAAATGACTGGTAAAACAACTCAACTGGCAGAAGAGATCAGAAAGAAAGTTGTAAGTAAAATAACACGAAATCCAGAATTCAAATCAAAAGATGAGGTGATAGAAGCAGCTGTAATTGCTTTTTATAACCAACTAAAAAGAGAGAAAGTCCTATGACAACCCCAGAACAAACTACACAGAAAGAACTGCTGGACCTGCTACAACAACAACTGGAACAGCTAATAGCAAACTATGCACTTGACGAAACAGAAGACCTAAATGATGAAGAATACGACCAGATAGTTCGCACTATGTATTTTAGCCAGGGTACCAAGAACCACTGGGTTGTAATGACACCATACGGACAGATAAGGTCATTATCAAAAACAACACCAAAGGACCTAATAATACAGATCGGGAATGCATCATTAGAACTTGTCTATTCGTCACTGGACTAATAGAACAGCAGCCCTAAAACGAAAAATGCAAGATACTATAAACCTACAACGGACCCAAAAGGGCAGAGCAATAACACGAACACTCCAATAAAAAAAATTCTGGGGTATAAAAAATGCCCCAAAAGGTTGATAAAAAAAGGGGGATAGATATACTACCCCCCAAAGGTTTACTGAATATACGGGTTACTTAGAAAGTCCAGCAAAGAGTTCTAACACCTCATCAGTTACAGGAAACTGCGGTTCACTAACACTAACAGGTGGTTTGTTAAAGGGGTTTTTATTGTCTGTAATTACATACAGATCAACACCCTTACGATCAGCCCCAAATCGTTTCTGGGGACGATCTTTCATACCAACATTAATGTGATAGGAAAAGTGTTTCGCAACTAAACGAAGTCCTTGAGAGATCTGTTGAGGAGTATAAGTTTCACCATTAAGGTGCTCCTCCACAAAGTCACGCAAGCAACGACTCTTCTGGTCTTCATTCATTCCTTCAACATAATGCGAGTAAGTTTCCTTACCTACATTATCCTCAAGAAAACGCTGCAAGGTTGAAACCAGGAAACCAGAACCAACCGATGCAGTAAGTTTGTTGAGGGCATACTTGTCCCCAACACCCGTATTTACTAACCCATTATGGAGATAGTATTGTAGGGTCTTAACACAGAAGAGATCGAACTCTTTCCAGTTCTCATCACCCCAACTTTCATCAAACAAAAACCCACCATGCAACTTGTCGGGTGATTTACCAAGTTCCATTTTATGAACTCGATAAAAACTACCAACAGCTACGATGTGTTGTCTATCGTCGTAAGAAGAACCTTCACCAATAATAGGATGATTAGATGAAATACTCATCTTAGGTTTTTCACTTTTATGAAACTGGGACATGGTCCCAAACTTCTTATTTACCAGAAGTGAACCCGTGATAATAGAGAACAACGAAGAGAAATCAAAGTCCTCGCAAGCATCATCGAAGCACACATACTGGGTGGATTTAGTTACGAAGTTGAAGATAAACTGATTGTTGTTTACCTTCTTCTTGCTAACAGCCTTAGCGTCGATTACTTCACTATTGAGAGCAAAAGATAATGCGTCGTTAAGAACAACTGATTTACCAGTTCGTCCGTTAGCCTCACCTTCCTTCATATCCTCATCCATTAAGATCACACATTTGTGATCACCCCAATATTGATGTAGTAAGAAACCAAAACCAGAAGCAAGAGCCTTAAAACGATTTTGATTGTAAGTCCAGGTTCCATCGTGATTGTGTGATTTACAGAGGTTCTGGCACCACTTATGAAAGTGATTTCCAGGTTGTTCGGTAATGTCTACCAGGAGAGAATCCTGGTCATATTTACCAACAGAACCTGCATCAAATACCCGATCAATAACATGATCAGCCCATACGAACCCATCAAGTTCTTCATAAGGTATAAGAGTCACATCGTCACTCTTGGAACTAACTTTTACTACACCATTCTGGTAATAACGATAAGCAGTAAAACGAGTATCTTTTAGAGGTTCCTTATCGATGCAACGCAACGAAGTAAGAAGTTTCTCATCAAAGAACCACGAATACTGCATCGTCATACGATCAAGCACTCGATTACCATTAGGAACTCGGTTGAATAAGTAAGTCACGAAGTCACGAAACTCCTTGATACTTACATCCCGAGCAATATTCCCACAAACTTGTATCGGGGATAATTTATTACCGATAGGTAGATTGTAGAAACCTAACGCAGGTAAGGTGTATGATAGAAAAACTAAACGATTACTCTCGTCTAATTTCTCTACATTACCATCACTATCTTCCACCCAGAAAGGTTGGTCGAATAGTTTTTGAGTGCAAGTTGCGATGAAGTCATCGGAATAATACACCCTTATAGGGTTATTCATTATAGAGTACCTCTACTTAAAATATTCAGTTTTCCAGGTTCTTTCGTTTTATTCTATCGTCGAACCCAGAAAACTGGTGGACAATAGAATTTGTGAAGCAACTGAACTATTCGGGGTTACTCAACCAGGCAGGGTGGGAATGTCTGCCGTCAAACAAGAAGCGGGATAAAACCGCAGGTTTATTCAATTAAAACCATAATAGCACAAAGGGACCAGCATGTCAACCCCCCACCAATACAGGGATCTGCCCGAATGGTGTATCAAGGACCACAGGTGACTCTGTGACAGGTTCATTCAAAGACGTGCATAGATCTTGTTAGGGACTGGTCTACACCGAAATTACCAGTCATACTGGACCAGCTAAACCAGGACAGTGCTCAAGCAGATCCCAGTCGCAGCCGTAAGAGTGGGGGATCGGTTGAGGCAGGTGGACGAGAACAAAGTCCTGGAACTGATGCAGTCGATGGAGGAACTGGGGGTCATCAACCCAATTTCGGTCGATGAAGACCTGACCCTCATAGCAGGAGCACACCGCTTAGCCGCAGCAGAGAACCTTGGTTGGAGCCAGATCGAGGCAAAGGTCTTCACCCAGGAAGAACTGCAGAAGGAACTTATACAAGTTGACGAGAATCTGATCAGAAACGACTTGTGTTATGTCTCAGTAGCAGAACACATAAGAGAAAGAGAACGGATCCTGGAGTCACTGGGTAGGAGAAGACAAAGGGGTTCCAACCAATACGCAGACGACAAGGACACCCTGACCACAGAGGAACTAGCCCTACGAACTGGGTCGTCAAACAAGATGTACCGACTAAAACGCCAGGTGGCAGACCTGGAGCCAGAGGTCCGTAATGCCCTACGGGGAACCGACTACGCCAGGAGGAACCTGAACGACCTGTTGAACCTGACCCGACAGCCCGCAGCCGTGCAGAGACGAGTAGGGGAACTGGTCCAGGAGGACCCACGACAGACCCTGCGGTTCCATATCGATACAGCCAATATCGAGGTCACCACGGATCGGGACAAGTCCCAACTGGTTGCTGACCTGAAGGACAAGTGGGGAGTCCCATTCTCGGTCATGCGGTTTGATCGGGAGAACCACCAACTATCCAGGATCTGCCGCCAGGTCACCAAGCACACGGACTGCAGGGTGATCAAAGGGGATGTCACGGGACGGGAGATGCCCAACTACTCAGGGTTCGTGGACCACAGCCTGTTCCTGCTGGAATACTTCGTCCGACACCCAGGAGCACGAGTCCTGGACAACTTCTGCGGGAAGGGAACCAACCTCATAGCAGGTCTATGGATGGGCATGGAGATGCATGGGTTTGATCTGAACCCACGACTGATAGACCGCATACAAGAGGTAGTGGACGACCACCTACCCGATGGAGACCTGCACCTATACAACGAGAACGGTGTCCACCTACGACCCCTACAACACGAGGAGGAGACCTTTGATGCCATCATCACGGACCCTCCGTACCTGAACTGCCCAGACCTCTACACGCAGGAGCCAGAGGACCTGAGCAACATGAAGCAACCAGAGTGGGAGGAGATGATGCGAGAGGCATTTAGGAACTACCACCGCCTGGTCAAGAGGTCGTCCGTTAAGGACAAGACCTTCTACCCACTAATGCTGCGGATGACTGCAGACCCGACAGAGGATGCATGGACGACAGCTATGGCAGAGGCAATAGACCGACAACCACAGACCAAGAGCACCCGTGACTCTGTGACCGATCACAAGGTCACACCAGAATTCCACCCCGTAATAATGAAGATGAATGCCTCCAGGAGAGCAGAGACGGGAATGGTGAGCATGGACTTCATCCTTGCCCGTATTGCCGCAGAGGAGGGGTTCACCCTATGGGACCGAACATTCAATACACTTGCCCCAGCAGCTGTATCCGTGTCCACACTGCGGAACTACGATTTCCACTACACCCATAAGAACTGGGAAACCACCCTCATATGGATCAAGCAGTGAGACGACCATGATCAAAGTCCACATCACCCCCGACGAATACGCCCAATACCACGCTGCCTTGGAGCGTGCTCTTGAATGCCAAGAGATCGTGGACGATGAAGAGACCTACGAAGTCCTCAACCTCCTGGTGGGTGCCCTTGAGGGTTCCCACGACTCGGCCTACGGCATCGGGTCCTCCACGAAGTCGACCAAGTGACCGATCAGTCGATGTCGTGGAAGTTCCCGTCCTTGTCGTAATACCCCCTGAACCTGCCCCTCTTGGAGGGGTTATACCGAGGAGCAACATCCATACGAGCACCAGCCCGAGCAGCCGTAGGACCAGACCTCTTATCAGCCTTGAACGAAACCTGATCCCACTTCAACCCCTGCTGACGACGGATCTGGTTTGCCTTCTCCCGAGCAGCGTCATACCCCATAACCCCACGAGCAAGGACCTGCTGGGTGTCCGTGCGGAAGATGTAGAACGGAGTGACACTATCGAGGATTAAACGCCTGTTACGGGCACGGACAGCCTCACGAATCATGTCTACCGCTGACCTTGCCATAACCTGCCTCCCAGCCTTATAAACCAATCCTCTACGGGTATTTATCTACCCATGTCCACCAGAACGGAGATTGAGTGGCAGGACCAATTCGGTCGATGGCACCACTTCCAGACAGTCCACCACCAGCCGAGTGCCTACCTAATAGCCCAGAAACGAGCCAGGAACACAGGTAAGAGACACCGCCTACTCGACCAGGACGGACGACTGCTGGACCTTATGGAACCCAGGTGATCCTGTGACAGAGGCAAAAAATCACAGAGTCACTCAACCATCAATCAACCATCAATCAACCAACAATCAAGCAGCCCTCAAGGACTGCTGCATAGGCAAGGCAGAGCCTGAACCCTGCCCACTAACCTCCCCCAGGTCGTCGTCCCGATAGACCCTCCACTTACCAGGACCCACTCTCTTAAGCAGGAACCCGTTCCTGGAGACCTCAGACGACCAGGAGTTAATTGTCGATTGAGCCACCTCCAGGATCTCCCGTAGGGACTGCGAGGTCAGTTGATACTTCTGCTCTGATGCCTCCTGCAGCAACCGATAGGAACGCAGAGGATCCCGAGTAGGAGCAGGTTGAGTTGCCTCCAATGCCTGCCGTACCGCAGTCGTCAGAGCCATGACAACTCGTTCCTGCTGCGGAGCAATAACCAGTTCTGTCTGGGTCGAGGGAGCAGGTGCAGGAGCAGAACCACCTACCTCAAGAACCTCAGCATCAAACGACCCACAAGCCTCCTTAAGGTCCTTCAGCCCATAACCAAGACCCAGGTAGTGGTGGGCAGCATCCAGACGGAACACCTCCCCCTGGTCGAACCAGACCTGCTTGCCTCTCTTGGAACCAGTCACCCCGATGGCAGAGAGCCGTGTGTAGAGGGTCTGCTTGGAGACCCCATACCGATCCACCAGATCCTTGGCGGTTAGGTCCTTGTCGGGGAGAGGCAACGACCCATCAGGTTCGTATGGAGGGAGGGTCATAGGTCAGACAGCTATGGCACCCAGAACTGGGTAGGAGCACCAGGAACGGTGCTGCCCCTTGTTTACCGAAGAGTCAACCATCAATCAAGCATCAATAACCAGTCAAGAGTCCAGACGCACACAGCCCACCAACCACCAAGAAAGTGAGGTGTGAGAAGGGATGTGACCAGTCAACCATCCATCAGTCAACCGACAAGAAAGGTCAACCAGAGCACACTGGACGGACTAAAACCCAGTCAGAACCACAAGTCAGACCACAAGACCAGACGACACTTGACTGACTAATGCTGGACACTTGACTGACGCATAATTCCACCCACGCAGCAGCCAAGAAAACCTGAACGAACTTGACCGATGCCTATGGACGATGCCCGATCCAACCGATACAACTGCACCAACTCCAAGTCGTCACCACAGACGAAAACCCCACCAGGACTGCAATCCTGATGGGGTTTCCAGGGGACCCGAAGGACCCAGTGCATCGAGTGCTGGACCATTAAAGGGAATTCTGGCGGGAGGTGCAACCCCAAAACCAACAGACCCCAGAGGTCCAGCCGCTGCTATGGGAATTCACCTGACCCCACTCGCATCCCTCTGTTTAGGGGTAGTGAGGGGATGGATCAATGTTGCCCGCAAAGGTCGAGGAGGACAGATCGACGAGTCGGGGACTGCCTGGACACGACTACCAGCCGACCAACTACGGGACCAGTTGGAACGGGAGTTCCTGGTCGAGGTCAGCACACGCAGCATCCAGAGAGCCTTGAAGGAACTGGAGGAAGCACAGCAGATACGACGAGAGCAGCGGTGGAAGCACAGATACAAGAGGGACTACTGGTATGCCCTGCCCGAGGAGCAGGAAGCACTGGAGCAGCACAGACCACGAGTGGTGGCGTCCAGGTTCAGGTCGGAACGACAGACCCAGAGGACGACATACGAACCGACAAGGGCGACGGGTCAAGTTCTATCGACTCCTACCACTACTAATTCTCAGGTCTTAGACCCAACGAACCGAAAACCGAAATCCGAACGGAGAGACCCCATAAGGATTGCCGTCGAGGCATGTATGCGGAAGGGAAGGACCCGTCCAGAAGGGTTCGGACCCAAACCCCAGGCATCTATGGCACCACAGGAACGAGCAGTAGGCACAGACCAACACGGAAGACCCCTCAAGGAGGTCTGGGTTGGAGGAACCATGCACCTGGTGGTGGATTGAACCAGAATGGAGGAATCCCGCAAAAAACCAGTGTCCATCAGGAGTTTGATCCGAAACTGGCTGCTTGAAGAGGAGCCTGAAGCACCTGCACCAACCATCAGGGCATCGGAACCCATAAGGATGCCTGAAACGGTCTGGGAATCCTGCAACGCACTGAGGGGCAAGACCACCCTGGTCCTGCAGAGCCTGCTCCATATCCACGAAAGCATCGTGGACGCAGAGGCAATGCAGGGATATGAGGGACTCCCCCTCCAGGTCGAGAAGATCTACTGGGAGGTATGGGGGGTCCTGGCACGGAACCCAGGACTAACCACCAGCGAGGAGGTCCTGGAGGTGTGGATCGACGAGTATGCCTCACCTGATTTCCACGCATAGGTACCTCAGGGGAGGTGTCGAACCCCGTATGAAAACCCTACGGAACGAAGCACGCCAGGAACAGCTACGAAAAACCTGATGGGGGGTGTTCGTAAAGGGTGTTTAGGGTATAGTTCGTAAAGAACACCCTAAAAAGCACAGGACGGGACCATGGGACGGGTAATTGGCTATGCCAGATGCTCCACCGCAAGTCAAACCACAGACCCACAGGTGGCAGCCTTGAAGGCGGCAGGATGCACACGGGTGTTTGCCGAGAAGGTCAGCAGTAGGACCCCAGAGCACCAGAGGATCCAACTACAAGCAGCCCTAACGGTGCTGGAAGAGGGAGACGAACTGGTCCTGAGCAAGTTGGACCGCATAGGTCGAACCATGCTGGAGGTGGTCAACCGACTGCACGACCTCCAGAGCAGAGGAATTCAGGTCAGAACCCTGGATGGACTGCTGAACACCAAGGGACTGGGGAAGATGGCACCACTGGTCATCGGACTCCTGACGGGACTTGCCGAAGTTGAACGCAGCCTGATCCAGGAAAGGACCCTGGAGTCAGTGGAACACCGCAGAAGGACAGGAGGAAACCTTGGAGGACGACCTGGACTTCCACAGATCAAGAAGAACCACATCATCAAACTCAGGGAGGAGGGGAACAGCCTGAGGCAGATCGTGACCTTGACGGGAGTGTCACTTGCTGCAGTGCAGAAGACCTGCAAGGAGCACCTGGCAACGAACCAAGAACCAACCAGTCAACCAGCCATCAATCAACAACCAGTCAACCAACCATCAATCAAGAGGTCAGTAATCAAAGCAAGCACAGGAAAAGGCAGCAGAAGCAAGTAGCAGAGGGAGGTTAGGGGGAGTATTTCTATTCTATCTATTCTATATTATCAAAACACTAATAATAAAAAAGATAATAGAAAATATGTATATGAAGTGTATTTAATACGTGATCTTGTAGTGATATTAGACAGCGATCTACCGAAAGAGGAGATTTTATACGCTTGACTTATTCACAAAGATATGACATAATATAAATATAAGTGAGGTATAAAAGATATTCCATATCTGCCCCTCACATATATTCTATGGAATTAAGGTAAAAGCAAAACAAGTTTTTTAGAGTAAGGTGCACTAATAAACTGCAGAGCCTGATCGAATAGGATCTTACAACTGAATAAGAATACGAGATGGAGTAAGTGAAAACTCCATGTGTTTTGATGCACCTTGATAAATGAATAAACTGACTTCCCTTTATCGTCTTTATATCTTTTAGAGATCATAGAGTCCGCACAGATGGAAGATATGCAACACCACACAGGAGAATTGAGTAATGATAAATTACAGAGAAAGTGCTATTGAGATATTACCTGCATATGAATCAAGAGAAAGAGTCAAGAGTGATTACTTTAAGGTGAAGGAGAACTTTGATAAAGTCCTTGAAACATTAGGTGAATTAGATCAATCAGATTTAATAATCAATATTGATCTTAGATTAATGAATAAGTATGGGAACTATGAATCAATCCAAAGTGTATGCAACGCAATCTGGATTAAGACAAGCCTATACTTCTTGAAAAAGAATATCAAGCACGGGAAACTACCATTTGTAAGATCAATCGAAGAGAAAGAACAATCAAGAGGATTTATCAAAAGTCATGCACACCTGATGATCCGCCTGACTGGACTCCCGAAACAATATCATGAACAAGAAGTGGTGGATAAAGTCCTGGATATTTGCTATTCATTAAAAGAGGTAAATAGTAAAGACAGGAAGAAAGACAAACCACCAGTGAATGTCCGCACCATTCCATTCTGTGCGGACAACTATAATAGATTAGGCAAGAGAATTGTCTACATCTGTAAAACATCAACCACTAATAATGACCCATTAGCAGCAGGACTATTCCCTAACTCATAATTATGAAAAAGAAACCACAGAAGACACTGCACATCTCTTTTACAGCTGATACAGAGGATATGTATTTTGAGATCATGCGTCAAAGCAGCCGCACCTTGGTCCCCGTCTCCCCACTGGGCAGATACTACATGGAATACGGATTAAAACATGCACCTAAACCACAACTGATGGTGTGATATGAAAACAATAAAAATAAGTGATGTCGTGTATGCAATGCTATTGGCTGTAGCAAAGAAAAGACGAATATCAAGACCAGATGACCTGGTGGCAACTCTCATCGAACAATCGTATGCAGGAGTAAAATGAACGAACTATCTGCAATAGACATTAAGAACTTTAATAGTCAGGTTGGTAAAACCTACTATGTTCTTTGCCCAGACGACAACAAATATTATCGTTCTGTTTATGTAAGATACAACCCATTTACACAAGCACTACAACCTCACTTCTCAACTCCCGTTAATGGAGTTCCCCCATCAGAGTTAGAACCAATATCACCACTGCTACTCTCTCGTCTGATGAGGGCACAACTACAATCTACCTTCTATTAAACAAATGAATAATACTGCTTACTACCAATCATTATCAAAATCATACGAACAGGTCTGTAATCAAAGTTCTGCTGGAAACCGAGTTTCTAATGCTGTAAGGCAACTGTCTCAAATCTACGAAGGTCGTTCTTTACAGGATATTGTTTCTAAAAGAGAACCAGGAGAACCTGTAAAGACCCAATATCAAAAGGTAGATAAAAAGGCATATGATGCTGATATGAAGGTCTGGAAGCAGAGAAGTCAGCAAGCGATGGCCAAGGAACGACTTAAAAGGAAAGGTGCTGTTCCTACAAAGGCAGGCAAGCGTTTGTTTGAGGACTTTATGAAGGAAGCAAATGCAGCAAGAGGAGTGAAAACGAAAGTAAGAAACCATGCAAGATTAAAGCAAGTGTATCTATCCGCACGTGCTTTAGAATATGATAAATGGATTATATTTATCACAGAGATGTTGTAAATAGAATAAATATTATCGGGACTATTTCATTTCTACAAATACTCTCCCTGCACGAACACCAGTGTGGTCCCTCTGGTGTTTTTTTATGCGTTTTAATAAATGGGACCCAAATCTAATCTATATGCGGACCAGATCGAGCGAGTGATATGAAGAGCAAAAAAAAAATTCTGGGGTAAAAAATACCCTCAAAAGGTTGATAAAAAAAAGGGCAGGTGTGACTATTACCTGCCCTCAACTACGACTTCTATTCTAGATCGGGCTTCCACCCCCGACTTAAATACTATAACACCAGAAGAGTCACATGTCAACTCCACAGAGTAAAGAAAGGACCGTCACCAGATCTGCATAGGGACTGGTCTGCACCGAAATTACCAGTCATAATGGACCAGCTACACCACCCCAGTGCTCAAGCAAATCCCAGTAGCAGCCGTAGTAGTGGGAGATCGTCTCAGGGACCTGGACGAAGCCAAGGTACTTGAACTGATGCAGTCCTATGAGCAGGTGGGCTGCATCATCAACCCAATCTCAGTGGATGAGGACCTAACCCTCATCGCAGGTGCCCACCGCCTTGAAGCAGCCAAGAACCTGGGATGGTCCAAGATCGAAGCAAAGGTCTTTAACCAGGAGGACCTGCAAAAGGAACTGATCGAGATTGACGAAAACCTGGTCCGAAACGAACTCTGCTACATCGCAATAGCAGAGCACATCAGGGAAAGAGAGAGGATCCTTGACTCCCTGGGCAAAAGAAGACAGAGAGGATCCAATCAGTATGCAGACGATAAAGACGGCTACACCACCGACGAACTGGCCCACCGAGTCGGAGCATCAAACAAGATGTATCGACTCAAGAGGCAGGTGGCAGATCTGACCCCTGAAGCACGAAACGCCTTGAGAGGAACAGATTATGCAAGGAGGAGCCTGAACGACCTCCTGAACCTATCCAGACAGACCCCGACCATCCAACGACGAGTGGGTCAACTCTCCAAGGAGGATCCAAGACAGACACTCAGGTTCCACATCGACACAGCCAACATCGAAATTCACACGGATCGGGACAAGTCCCAACTGATGGCAGAACTCAAGAAAAAGTGGGGGGTGCCATTCTCCATCATGCGATTTGATCGGGAGAACCACCAACTATCCAGAATCTGCCGCCAGGTCACCAAGCACACGGACTGCAGGGTGATCAAAGGGGATGTCACGGGAAGGGAGATGCCCAACTACTCAGGGTTCGTGGACCACTCCCTATTCCTCCTGGAATACTTCGTCAGAAAGCCTGGAGCACGAGTCCTGGATAATTTCTGCGGCAAAGGGACCAACCTGATTGCTGGACTATGGATGGGCATGGAGATGCATGGGTTCGATCTGAACCCACGACTCATCGACAGAATCCAGGAGGTGGTGGACGAACACCTGCCAACCGATGACCTGCACCTATACAACGAGAACGGCGTCCACCTACGACCCCTACAACACGAGGAGGAGACCTTTGATGCCATCATCACGGATCCTCCCTACCTGAACTGCCCAGACCTCTACACGCAGGAGCCAGAGGACCTGAGCAACATGAAGCAACCAGAGTGGGAGGAGATGATGCGAGAGGCATTTAGGAACTACCACCGCCTGATCAAGAGGTCGTCCGTTAAGGACAAGACCTTCTACCCACTAATGCTGCGGATGACTGCGGACCCGACAGAGGAGGCATGGACTGCTGCAATGGCAGAAGCAATCAACCGACAGGCTAATAAAAGTAAAAGGACCCAGGACCCAACACCTCCAGAGTTCCACCCTGTCATAATGAAGATGAACTCATCAAGACGTGCAGAAACTGGGATGGTGAGCATGGACTTTATCCTTGCCCGAATTGCTGTAGAAGAGGGGTTCATGCTGTGGGACCGAACTTTTAATACGCTTGCTCCCGCTGCAGTGTCCGTATCCACCCTTAGGAATTACGACTTCCACTACACCCATAAGAATTGGGAAACGACCTTGATCTGGATTAAGCCATGAGAGTCCGAATCACCGACTGACCCCTCCACCCATCAGTCATCCATCAATCAACCATCAATCAACCATCAGTCAGCCCGACCATGACCACCAGAACCAAGATCGAGTGGCAGGACCAGCACGGACGATGGAACCACCTGCAGACGATGCACCACCAGCCCAGTGCCTTCCTCATGGCACAGAAGCGAGCACGAACCACAGGGAAGAGACACCGCCTCCTGGACCAGGAAGGGCGACTCCTGGACCTGATGGACCCCAACTAACCCCAGGACCCCCACAGACACCATGACACCCACCACCCTGGAGATCGTGACCCATATCAGGGAGTGGAGCCTGCAGCAGGTCCGATATGGCACCCACAGCGCAGGAGATGCCCAATCCCTGGTCGAGGAATTCAAGGAGTGGATCGACCCCTCAACCGACGATCTGGAGATCCTGTCCCTGGACGAAAACCAGAAAAACCCAACCGATTGAAGGTAAAAAAAAGCAGATGCCGCAACGCATCTGCCCTCTAAACAATCAGTCAATCAACCATCAATCACCCATCTTGCCGATGTATGCAGAAAACGGATGCTCAGGATCCAATGCACCAAAGAACATCGCAGAGTTCCTCGCACACACATGAGCTGCATGAGCATATGCATAAAGGTGATCGAATCGAATGCTCACCTCACCCTGCATCAGAAACATGCAGATTAGATGCCAAAAAGGATGTCGTCCATGATTACAAAATGCTGCATCAAGGATATAATCAATAACACGTGTAGTCACAAGGAACTCAGAATAAGCATCCTCGTTCCATTCGCAACCATTCACCTGCCAAGTGATTGTAAGTTCTCGATCAGTGAGATCACCATCACGAAAATCATATGAAATAGAAAGAACACCAGGATCAAAGTCCTTAATGTCATCAAAACATTCAAGGATCAACTTAGCCAGATGTGCTGGTTCAGTAATCACATTCAGCGCAGTAAGATCTGATTTTGTTGTTGTAGTCATGTCAAAAAAAGTGAGTGGACCTACCATGGAGACACTTTAAAGGCCCCCATTAAAATTACAAACTGAGTTGGAGTAAGGAAAAGAAAGCAGACACCGCAACGCATCTGCCCTCTAATCCACCAGTCAATCAACCATCAATCAACAACAGCCCGAAAGATTGAAGAAAATGAATGGTCAGGATCCAAGGAATTCGCAAACATGCTGAGACCAGCCTCGTAATAGATGAGCCCATCGGCAAAAAAGACAA
>Ga0194116_10004918_pt1 | contig 14970 bp, 17 predicted proteins | sample TA2MahsurfametaG_4_FD_148617 | JGI IMG/M metagenome (GOLD analysis project Ga0194116, IMG submission 148617) | Freshwater microbial communities from Lake Tanganyika, Tanzania - TA2015008 Mahale S9 surface | ecosystem: Environmental > Aquatic > Freshwater > Lake | place: Tanzania: Lake...
AATTCATTTTATTTATTTTTGAAGATAATGAAATTTCATTATATTTTTTTTCTTAATATTTCAATTAAAAAAATAAATAAACCTTTAATCGAAAAATATTTTTAATAATGAATATAAATTTTTAATTACTAAAAAAATTTTTTAAAATGTCTTCATTCTGAAGACAATAAATTCACTATATTTCCTTTATATTAATAAAGATTTAGTTTGGAAAAAGATAATTTTTTTAAGAATTAAGAATAGCCATTTCCAAATCGATAATAAAAAGATTAGTTAATTGAATCACTATTTTAAATTAAAACTACAATTTTATGTTTATTTTGAAATTTTCTTTGATAAAAAATAAAAATAATGAATTGATTAATATAAAATAAAAAATATTGAATTAATTTCATATAATTGTTAAAAATGTCAGAACAGGATATCACTCCCAAAATTTTAAATGAACATAATAATACTCTGGAATTATTAAATGTACAGCAAAATAACTTAATCAACGATAAAAATAGGCGACTAAACAACGATGATAATACCAGTTCAAATACTCATAAAATTTCCGACATGAATATTGACTCGAATAAATCAGATACTTCTTTAGAGTAAATAAAAAATAATTCTTTATTTTTAAAAATTAAAAAAATATAATTTTTTTTGATCTGAATTAAATACTTTTACAATTTTGCAAGTTTTTAATTTATAATCTAAATTACATTTCATTTTTTATAATCTATTATAATTCGTATAGAAAAGGCCTCCTCAGTAAAACGGATGATGTAAAAAATAAAGACTCAAAAACAAAAAGGAGAAACGGTGGGTCAGGTAGTAAAAATGACGATTATGAGAAAAATAGCCAAATTAGTAATACTTCTTATAAAAATAAAAAAAATAAAAAAAAGTCTGAAAAAAAAAAGGAAAGAAGCTCTTCCGATACCAGCAAAAGAAGCAGAAGCAGATCGATAGATAGAAGAAGAAAACATAAACACGATAAAAAAAGCAAAAAACATAGAAATAAAAGCAGGAGTCGTAGTCGTAATAAAGACTATGAGAGAGAAAGCAAACGTTCACGCCGAAGAAGCAGAAGTCGCTCTAATAGAAAAAAGTCATATTCAAGATCTTCTTCAGAAGAATCAAATATGAAAGATGATAAAAAAAACTTTTTTGCAGAACGACGTAAAGTAAGGGAAAGATCAAGATCGAATTCAGCTTTGAGAGTCATGAAAGTAATGATTTCTAATTATTATTTTTTTTCAATTGTTATTTTCATAGTTTATCTTAAATTTTTTATGATTATCTATTCATTGTATGATTATGAATATTCTAAAATTATTGCTTTGTTTAATTTAAAATTTTTATTATTTTAGATGAAAAATTTGGAAAATGCTTGTGGATATTATCAACGTTATTATCAAAGACCCCATCAAGACAATGATCCTAAAAAGCCACCTTTATATTGGGACGGTTATCAATGGGTAATTCGTCCAAGCTCTTTTACAGAACAAAATTTCGATGTAATTAAGCCAGGAAGAAAAATTATTCTGGCTAATCTACCCTTGCAATTGAATATCCTAGTAAATCATTTAAAAGAATTTTTAATTAAATCTGCTTTAGAAAAAAATATAGTTTCTAAAAAAGAATTGAAAGAAAATAATGATATTATCAGAACTATTGAACTAGACAGTCAAAATAACAGTGCAATTATAGCTATGGAAAACATTGAGTTTGCAAGAAGAATGGTTTTATTAGATGGAATAATTTTACTTGGGCATACTCTTAGAATAAGTGCTTATCAAGACATCAGTACCAATGATGTCAATTGCTCCAATATTACAAAAGCCAGTGCTTTAGCAAATTCTGCACAGTTGTCTGCAAAATCAGCTGCAATAGCATGGGCTGCTTTTCAAAATTATTCTAAAAATGATAATATTCAATTAAATTTGAATGATAATAAAATAAATATAGCTTCGAGATTTATCAAAGTGTTTAATACTTGTGATTATAAAGAAGCGGCAAAATTTGATTCGGAAAAATTTGAGGAAATTTTATTGGATATGAAAGAAGAGTTTTCGAAATTTGGAAATATAGTTTCATGTTCTATAATTAAACCTAAACAAGAAAAATTAGGTGCTGAATGTGGTTCCGTTTTTATTGAGTTTCAAGACCCGAAATCAGCGGAATTAGTAATGAAGCAAATTAAACATAAAAGATATGAAGGAAGAGAAATCAAAGTAGCATATATAGATGAAGATGTATATAAAAAAGAAGTTATTTCCTAAAAAATAATTAAATAACTTATCTGACTCAAAAACGAATAATATATGAAACTAATTTTTTAGTATGAATTATAAAAAATATTAAATATATTTATCCAAATTTTTATTAAATATTAGAATTTATTATAAATTTGCAAAGTTAAGAATAATTTATAACGCTTTATCTAATCATATATCGATAATTTATGGTAGATTTTGATATATAAAATATTAAAATTGTCATAAACATAAATATAAATTGAAATTAATGTTTTCACCTCAAAAATAATCGAATAAAACTAATCTGCAGAAGCTTCAAAAATTAAAAAGAATATTCGATTTATTTGGTATATTAGTTATAAATTGTTTTGTTCCAGTAAAAAATTAAGCTTTATGAATCTTTCTTTCCCTTCTAAATCACAAAGATCTTTAATATAATCTTTTATTGCAAAATTTAAAGTGTCAAATAAAGGATTATCTTTCTTTATTTTTTCAACAATTTTGAATTCGTAGTAACAGTACTCTAAGTTTTCTAATATATGTAAAATAAGATCAATAATAAAACAGTTCAAATTTTCAGCAAAATCAATAATGCTTAAAACAGCATTTAGCAATTCTTTCGAGTAAATTCTATTTGTCAACTGAAAGTCTTTTAATTCAAGAAGAGAATTGATAATTATAAAAGCAGATAATATTAAATTTAATTTTTTATGTTTTTTAAAATCGAGGAGTGTATTTTCTATTTCTTTAATAAAAGAAGATTTAATTAGAATATGCAGTTCTTCTTTATTTTCAAAATCGATATTCATGAGAAAGTAAAAAATAGCCTTTCTAATTTTATAATTATCCAAATAAATAAAATATTTCGAATAAAATATATCAATTATTTTTAATTCAAATAAAAAATTTTTTTTTAGTTCAGTATTATATGATGCAAATAATGTTAATAATTCTATTATAGCTTTAGCATTAACAATACTATTTTTATCATTCTCTAAAACAATCAGAAGCTTTTTAAGAATATTCGATTTCATTAATATTTTGACAAAGATTTCATTTTCAATTAAATTCAAACTTATTGTAAAAAGGTTTGAAATAATATTTTCTTTAAAGCTTTGATTGCAATTATCAATATTCAAATTATAATATTCGAGAAGTTTTTCTAAATCTTTTTGAAATCGGAGCATTATATCATTTTGTTGTGGCTTTAATGTTAATTTTGAAAAATTTTTAAAATATTGTATAATAAATTTCAATATTAAAAAATTCAAATCATTATTTGAGTTGTCTAAAGAAATCATATTCAAATAAGTTTCAAAAAAATTTTTTTCAAATAAAGGTAATTTTAAAGCAAAAAATTCATATTCCAGAAAATTGTTTAGTAAATTGCAGATGCTTAGGTTTATAAAATAATTATTGAGATTTATTAAATTTGAAATTTGATCTAAATAAGAATGATCTTCCAAAAAGATAGAAATAATAATTTGAATGTTGTTACTTTTTATCGAAAACAAATAAGAGTCATTTGCTTTACTATTTACTTCAAAAATCAGATGTAAAAGAAAAAGGATTAATTTCTAGATAATATTTAATAAAAATTTGTACGAATAAAGTTTCATCGAAATTTCCAAGAAGTTTTTTCATGATGCAAATTAAGAGATTTGCTTCAAGTTCATCTTTAAAATCATCTTTTTTTGACAAAATATATTCTATAAGCGACATTAATGCATTGACGCAGTAATTTAATTCTTCTTGATCAAATATGGATATAAGTTTCTCTGAAACATCTGAATCCTAAAATTTAATATAATCATACAATCTTATGAATTAGAATAAGCCTATTTTCAAAACCCAAATTTTCAAAATTATTATAAATTGAGCTTTTTAATTCTTGATAAAGTTTCTCTTCCTTCATATCAGAATGGGAAGTTTTAGATTTTATATTAAAAATATATTGATTGATAATATTTTTTCTATTTTCATTCATTTTTATTTCAAGTTTTCCTGATAAATTGATATTCTCTCTATCTTCAAAGAATGTTTTTCTTTGCTGAAAATAATCATTTTGCATTTTTTTAAAACTTTAAAATTTGAAAAATTTGACTAATTTATTTCAATTTTCTTATCACTAGATTGAATTATTATTTAATTATGTGATTCAAGAAAAAAATCTCAAATGAAGCTGATAATGCTAGATTAAATGAATAAAAATAATTTGTTAAAGGAATAAAATTATTTGTCATTGAATAAACTTTAAGTAATTTAAGATTTTTTGAAATTTTTATTTATTTTTTTAATTTACAATCTTTAATTTAGTTGTTATTATTTATGATTTTTTATTTTTTTGAATAAAAATGAATTCAAATACAAATGAAAAATGGATAATTGACACTGATCCTGGAGTAGATGATTCTTTTGCAATTTTATTAGCCTTGTCGGCTCTTGGAGAAAATTTAATAGCTTTATCAATAGAAAATGGGAATGTAGGCATAGACACTTGCTTTATAAATGCAAAAAAAATTTGCGCTGTAAAAAAAAAGCATGTACCTATTTATAAAGGAGTAACCTTAAATCTTTCAGGTATAAATTTAAACGCAAGTAGCGTACATGGTCTTGATGGTTTGTACGAATTACATGAATATAAGGAATGGGAAAAGCACTATGATGAAAGTGTCTTAAAACCATTTGAAAATCTTGAAAATCCTCTAATTGATAAATGTTCACCTTTAAAAATTATTGAATTAAGCCACAAATTCAAAGGACATTTGAATTTTCTTGCAATCGGACCATTGACAAATTTATCAGTTGCTTTTATGTTGGATCCTTCCTTACCTGAAAGGATAAATAATATTGTTATTATGGGAGGATCTTATACTTCTTTAGGGAATATCAAAACTAACGTTGAATTCAATTTTGCTTGTGATCCGATTGCAGCTAAAATGGTAATTGATAATTTTAATAAACCCAATAATCACATTGTAATTTATCCATGGGAAACTTGTACTAAGCATTTAATTGCAAAAAGGCATTTAGAGTTAATAGAAAAATACTCTTCAGAAACTTCTAAATACTGCAAAAGAATAATTGAAAAGAAAAGTTTATTAGGAGAAATAGGTGTTTATGCTGATTACGGTTCTGCAGTTTATATGGTAGATAAAAATAGCAAAACTCATTCAATTTTCAGGTTTGTTGATATTTCAATAGATTCGGATGTGAGTTCTTTTGGACAATTATGTCTCGAATACGATTATTCAGTTAATAAAAAATCTGTGAATCATAAAAGGAAAAAAGCAGAAATTATTCTTAAATTAGAAGAGGAAACATTCTATAAATTGTTCGAGAAAATGAATGAAGATTAATTCTATTCTAATTAAAAAGGTTTTTAATTTTTATAGAAAGTAAAAACAATATTATAAATTATAAAATAAATTTGAGTTTCAAAAAGAATTTTTTATAAAAATAATATTAAAATCATATAGATAACATATATATTAAATTTCTTTTAATTTTTATAAATTTTATAAAATGAGTTAAAAAATATTTGTCGTTTTAATTAATTTTAAAAGGTTTTCACTAATAAATAAACAAATATTCAATTGATATCATAATAATTTCATTTAGAAAATTTTATATATATTTATGTTTATTGTTTCAGAATTATAGTAGTTTAGGAATTATTAATAATTATTACAATCATCTTAATCTTTCATTATCTTTTTGTTTTTAAGAAATGAATCAAATTAATAATTTAAATAAATAAAAATTTAACAAATTTGCTAAAATGAAAGGTTTTTCAACTCAATCTTCATCTCAGCGAATGATGAAATCAACCAACAATACAACTACAAGACCAAGTAGCTTTTCAAACTTTGAAAAAAGATGTATTAAATCTAACTTTATTTAATTGACAATTTTTTTTTGCTTAGAAATTAAATAAATAATAAGGAAATTTAATTCAGAAACTTATTTTTATTTAAAACAAGCAACCGGATTCAATAACAAAAACACATATAAAAGTCAGCATAATCCAATTGAAGGGGATTTTATAACTAATCTACAAAAACAGATTTATTATCTAGAACTTGAAATGAAATTAATGAAAGACAGGGAAGTAGAAACCAAAAATAAAATCGGTGGTTATGGTACTTTATAATATATGTATTAGTTTTAGGATAAAATATAATTTAATTAAATATTTATATTTTTAAAATAGAAATCCTTTTCAGAGACGGAGTACCGCTAAATGAACATTTCATGGCCTTGAAAACTAAATATACAGGAGAAAAGGAACAATTTGAAAAAGTCATCTCTGATCTTTCACAAACTGTTAAAAAAATAGAGAGAGAAAATGCTTTTTTAAATCAGGAAATTGAAAACACAAATAAAAATTATTATGATTTGGAAGAAAAGTATTCAAGAACAAAAGAATTTTTTAAAGAGAAAATGCTTGAATTAACAGAAAAAATTTTTAACGAAAATAACACAAAAGAATTCGATTTATTCGATAAAGATGAGTATGCGAAATTTTTGTTAAAGCTTTCAGGAGAAAATTTGCATTATAATAGAACTATCGAAAAAGACAAATTATTTAAAGAAAATAAAGAAGAAAAATATAAAATTGCAAAAGATAAAGCTATTGAAAAACTGAATGAATTAGATAAACTTGTTGTAAAAACCCTTATCGAAGAGGAAATTTTGATGGAAAAATATGAAACAAAGCAAAAACAAAAGCAAATTGAACAAGAAAATTCTGAGATGATTTTTCATATAAATAAGTATTAAAAAATTTTATTATTATATTTGAATTTATAAAATTCAATAATATTAGAATTGAAAGAGACTTGCATTTAGCCAAAGCTAAAATTTCTGAATTAGAGAATATTCAAATTCTTAATAAGAAATATCTCTTAGACGAAGAGTTGGTAAAGGAAGTTCACATGAAAGAAAATAAGAAATTAAACGATGAACTTGACAACTTGACAAAAATGAATGAAGAAATATTACGAATAAAAGTCAAAGAACATGAAAGAAACCAAACAATACAAATTAAAAATATTATTTCTGATAAAGAAATAAAAATGAATAAATTACTTGATAAATATAGAGATGAAGAAAATCAAGCTAAAGACATGCTTGAACAAAAAAATCAAATGATTCAAAATTTAAAATTATTAAATACCGAAATCACCAATAGCGAAAATTTAGAACAAGATCAAAAAATTGAAATAGTTGAATTGAAAAATGCAATAGATCAGCATAATATAATGATTGAAGAAGAAAAAGTTACTTTAACTGCGATTGTTACTGAAAATGATAAGCTCAAAATTCAAAACGAAAAGCTGGAAGCTGAAATCAAAATACTTTATAAAAAGACAGACGAGATTCTACAAAAAATTGAACTTAATAATCTTCTTAAGGATATAGATATTAATGAATTGAAATTGCTTTCTCAAAATAATGCTGTTGTTAATTCATCTATCAATTCCTTAATAGGCAAATGGGATAAAATTCATTCGAAATTGGATGAATTAAATAAAAAAGATTTTTAGAAGCAATTAATTATTTTTAATATTTTATAAACTTAAAAATGAAAATAAGAAATTGTTTTTCAATCAATAATATTGGATATAATCAATTATTTATTTATAAATTTATATATATAAGGGATAAAGCATTTTTATTTAAATATATGGAAAAAGTGTTAATAATATTAATTTAAAAATATGAGTAGATTAATAAATTTATTAAACTTAATCAAATCTAATTGATGTTTAAAAAATTTTAATTTTTAGTTATTATTCAACAAAAAATATAGAATCTGTTATTATTACCTATAGTAATTTTTAATAAAATTAATCATGAAAAATGCAAGATTGAATGATAATTCTCACATCTCAGGTTCGAGTGAGAGCGATATTAATATGAACAAGCTATTAAAATCTAACAATTCTCTTAGGCGATTCAATGATAACGATAATGAAAAAGCTGAGAAAAGTTACAGAAAACCAATAAGAGATTCCTCAAAGTACAATTATGCCCAAGACAATGATCGTTGTACAATCAAATTTCTTAATAAAACTATCAAGAATAACGAATCTCCAAACATTATACAAAATCATGATGCATTTGATCCAAGTTTCAATACTCCAAATAAAACCTTTAAAATGTCCCAGCATATCTTTAAAATTAGTCTGAATCCTTTTCCTTCTAATATCAACACTAAAAAAACAAGTTCATTATCTCAACATTCAAATATGATATTAATAAAAAACCCTTCTTCGAAAAAAATAAAAGTTATTCAAGGAGGGAAGATAGGTGAAAGAATATTATCTATATTTTTAATTTTTAAAAAATCTAAATTCATTTTACAAAAATTAAATTAATTTTTATATAGGAAAGATTTATTATGAGAAAAGAAAACGATTACTCTTGGATAATGAAGATTTAAATTTAAACAATATCTTCAATAATAAAAGAAAAAAGGATTTATCATTAGAAAAAAGAATAGATAACGAAAAAATTCAACCTGATTATGTGATTAAAAAATTCCCGATTATTGCAAGCACTCAAGGACAATTTTTATCAAATAAAAAAGAAAATTCTGAGAAGTTCGATTTCTCAAAAACAAAAGCGGTTTTTTTTACAAGTAAAATTTAATGTTTTAGAATAGAAGGGAATTATAATAATATATTAAAAAAAATTTGATTTTCTTATAAATATTAGAGAATAAAAAGGAAATAGGAAGATTGGGAAATAATAAAGATGAAGAAAATAAAAAAATAGATGAGGAATTGATAAAAAAAGAAATTTATTATAGTAGATTGCAATGTATTAATAATATAGAGAAAAAACCTGAAAGTATAATTGAAAAAGGTTTAATTTCACAATTTTATAAACAAAAAAAATTAGTAACAGATAAAAAACCGCTTAATGTATATATGCCTCCTGGATTAATTAAAACTCCTAATTCAGAAGAATTCTGTAAATTTAATTTAGTTGATGAATTATCTGAAGAACCTCCCAATTCACCTTTGAAAACTAAGGAACAAATTCCAATAGAACAAGACGAAAACAAAAATAAAAGCATAAATGAAAATTATAGGCCAATGACACCCAGAATGCTTATTACTAAAAAAAACACTCCTGAAATAAAACTAAAAGTTTTAAATGACTTCATTGAGAATATTAAGTAATTTTTATTTTATACTTTCCGATTGGATTCAAATATTTACTAAATCTTTAAACAAATATTATTTTTCATTAAATTTTCTCTCTTTATATATCAATTTCATTTCACAAATTCATGTTTTTTATAAAATTAATTATTAAATTTAATATAGTCCTAAGAAGTTCAAATCAATATTCTTCAGACACCGAAAAATTTATGTTATTCTAGATGGGTCAGCTGTGTTGAATTTAAATATCGTTCCTGGAAAGTTTATCGATATACCAACAGTTAGATATATGGAAGAAATAAAAACAAAAAAAGAAAGAATCGCAATTTTATCAAAATTTATTGAAGATTGTCGTAATGCGTTTGGATTGAATGTTAAAATAAAAAATATATATGATCATCAAGGAAAGCCAATTTACGATATAGCAAATATATCCGAAGAAAGCAAGTTTATATACGTTTCAACTAATGAAATTTTCGTAGGAATAAGTATTATATTTTATAATGAAACAACTAATAAGCTAATGGAAAGCAAATTGTCAGTATTTGAAAACAGAGATATAATAGCAAAACAAATAGCTCCTAAAATAAAATCAGATTATTATAACTCTTTAGAAAAAACCAATAGGAATGAAAATAAATTCAGAAATCAAAGAAAATATATTTCTGAAGAAATCTGCAAAAAATTGAATTCAATAATTTCTTTTGATGAGTTTAGTAGAAATCGAAAAAATCAAGATAAAAATAAAAATTATTCTTTTGATAGTGGATATTATATATCCAAGCAGTATTTAGAGGATGAAAGAATAAAAGCTAAAAAGAATAATACTATCTTAATTTTTTCGGAAAACATTCATGGAGAAAAGCCAAGAAACTCTAAGAATAAAATCCCCAAAGATTATAACAAAAGAATAAGAATTATATTAAGTGAAAGATATTTCTCAGATGATGAAAAGGAAAAAAAGAGAGCAGATAAATTTTTAATAGAGAATTATTCTGATTCATATAAGCTCTGGATTTATTTTTTAGACTATTTATCCGATAAAAATAAATATTTTATTAAAAATAAAATTATTCAAACCTTACAAAAAACCAAAGAAAAACAAGACAAGAATTATTCTTTTCTTCGTAAACTAGAAGAAGAGGAGAAAAAGTCAAAGTTGTTTTCTCATTCCGCGGACAGCAATAAATCCCCGTTTGATAATGGCCATAATAACAAAGAAAAAGTAGAGGATGAAATTATTGATTTAATCGATAATTTTAATAAAACAATTGATAAAAAAATAAATTCATTAGAAAATTACATCAAAAAAAAGAAATTAAGGAAGAAAAACTTATTGATACCCGATTGTCCAGATAAAATAACTTTGAGACTTAAAAAAGAAATGATTTCAAGAACAAAATTATTGATGAAAAATTTCATTCTTGGTTTTCAGTTATTTAGATTGAGTAAGGATCAATTAGGAGATTATATGCTACAAAAACAGGACGATAAAAAAGACCATAAATATATTTCACAAAATAAAAAGAAACATGACAATATTTATTACGATTTAACAAAACAAGTCAATAGAACTCTCCCTACACTTTTTAGCTTTAATATTCCAAAAATATTAGAAAAATATAAAAATTTTAGCAGAAGTGAACTTTACGAATTATTCGTGCAATATAAGGTAATATTGAAAATTAGCATTGCTCTTAGTAAAGATAGATCTATCAATAAAAAAGGAATTGATTTTACTGCATTTTATAAAGGAGTTCCGCAAATGAGCAATGAATCAAATGAAATAGCTTATAAAATATTTGATGTAATAAATGAAAGCAAAACGAATTATTTGAGTTTAGATGAGTTCTTAAAAGGAATGAGTATCATAAGAAGTGAAGATATCTCGGATAAAATAGATATGTTTTTTAAAATAATTGACTCTGATGGAAATGGGCAATTATCTTGGGATGAAGTTTACGAAATAAGCTTGATGAGTTTAAAAAGAAGCCTTGTAATAAAAGAAGAAAAGAGTGAAGATTTGATTAAAGAATTGGCTGAATATTTCGCTGATTTAATATTTAGATTAGTAGAAGTCGATAAAGACGAAGAAATTCCTTTGCCAAAAATTAGAGAAGTAATTGAATAACTTATAAGTTATAATAACATTTTATGAATTTTTAATTTATTTAAATTAAAATAGAAAATTGACCATGGAGGGGAAGAAGCTAAATATTTCGAAATGTTTTGTTGTTCAGATAATTTTAAAAAATAGATTTTTTTTACTGTATTTAAAAAACAAATAAATTTAATTTAAAAAATTTATTAAAAATAAACATTTTTTTGGAGTAAATTTGGTGAATATAAACTATATATAAAACAATAAATAATAAAAATCATGTTTTAAAAACTTAAAATGAACGATTAGAGACTTCTTTTCAATTTTATTTGATACTAATTTTAAACATCTATTTAAATTATTTTTATGCATCAAAGAAAAAATCATTTTGGTTGTTTTTGATTTCTTCAAGCGATTTATTTATTATGAAGTCATTCAAGGTAACTAATTTTTCTTTATATGATATATATTCAAAGTTTTCAAAAGTCATATTATTTTCGTAGATGTTTTGTTCAATTGCACCGCTCAATAAAATATTTTCTCTTTCAATCAGCTTTTTTGTGATATCCATCTCGGTTACAATTTTTATTTTTTTATTCAAAGCATTAGAATTTTCTTTTTCAAGTGAAGGAACTTTTTTAACTCTTTTCTCTTGGACTTTTATTGGAATTACCTTTTTATTCACTATTCTAACTTCTAAATTTTTTTCTTTATTTGTTAATCCTAAAGACTCAAAGGAAAAAATAATTATAATGCAGAGTAAGATAAAAATTCCGAATTTTCCAGGGCCAGCTAGAGTTTTTTTATACAGTTTTTTTGCTTGATTTCTTAAGGAAGTTTTTGACAGCATTATTCACAGATTATAAAAATCATAATTTTTTGATTAAATAAAAAAATTAATATTTTTATTAGACAATATCAAAAGCTTTTATTATTTTAATAATTTAAATAATTTATTTTTTTTAATTGAGAATAGAACATTTATTTATACATCCATAACTACAGATTTTTAAAAAATAAATCTATCTTTTGATTTAAAAATTCAACTTTATACTACAGCATAGATAAATTTAAAAATGAATAATATACCTGATATTTATAATCCTAATATTCATTCATTTAGTAATAAATAATAAATTTAATATAATTTCAATAAAAATAACATATTAATATTTTTTGCTTCTCAAATTATTTAGCATTTCTTCCAAAATTCCAACTTTTGCAGTCAATAAATTTATATCATTTTGCTTCATTGATAAATCATGATTTAATTTATCAATTAAGTTTTTCTGCTTCATTATTTCATTTTGGTTATTTGCATTTATCTCGAGATGAAGTCGATTAATTTCTTCTTCTTTAGTTTTAATGATCAAAAGATATTTTTTCCTTTCTTCATCAAAGTCATTTTTAAGCATATCAAGTGTACGCATAAAGTCTAATTCAAAATTGTTATTGTTATTTGCAGTTTTATTACCTACAGGTTTTTGATTGTTATCAAAAAATCCTTGCATTGATTCTCTAAAAAAAGATATATCATTTTGGATTTGATTTTGCTTTTTAGAAGTGGCTTCTTTTAACATCTCTTCTAATTGATCAATTTTTTTTTGATAAAACATGGAAATTTCATCTTTCGATTTATTTGACTGCTGAATTTCATTATATAGAGAATTTATATGGTTTCTATCTTTTTCAGTTTGTTGTTCGTTTGCTTTAACTATAATTATCAAGCTTTTTAATTTTTCTTCGTATTCAAAGTTTTTGTACTGTAGCTGAGCTATTTCTCTTTGCAAATCAAGCTTAGCATTCTCCTGATCTTCTTTTTCTTTTATTAAGCTTTCTTTTTCTAAAGAAAACATTTTTTGTTTTAATTTCAATTCTTCATTTTCTTTGTGAAGATTTTTGTTTTTTTCAGTTGCTTCAAAAAGCTGATTTTGAATTTTTTTATACTCATTAAGCATATTTTTATCTAAATCTAAAGGATTTTTTATCAAATCATCAATTTGACTTTTATTTAAATTTTGTAAATTTGTAGCACCTGATAATGTATTTTCGATATTATTCCCATTTATATAATTAGAATTAAAATTAGAATTTCCATTTATATTATTAATATTTCCAGTATAATTTAAGTTAGTTGTTGGATTTGTTATAATTGAAACTGGTTGGGAAATCGGATTAATCTGAAAATTATTCATATCCTTGATTAAGGTATTATTTTCGGATTTTTTAATATTAAGATTTTTAAACAATGATTGAGGGGAATCCTTACTTATTATATATGTTTGCATTTCTTCTGAAATTTTAACATCGGAAGGTTTGAACATAAATTCTTCTGGATTTTCAACGTTGTTTGTGAAGAATGGATGCTTGAGCATTTCCTGTAAAGTATATCTGTCTTTTGAATCTGTTTTGAGAATCCTGCTTATTAGGTTTTTTGCTTCTATGTTGATATCTCTTGGCCAATCAATTTTATTCTTTAAAATGTTACCGAATAATTCTGTTTCGGTTTTGCCATTAAAAGGACAATTCCCAGTCAACAGCTCAAAAATTAATGCTCCAACGCACCATATATCTACACTACTATCATGACCTGTATTATTTATAACCTCTGGAGCTAAATATAATGGAGTTCCACAGAAAGTAGATCTAATTTCGGTATATTTAATATAATTAGACCATCCAAAATCTGTGAGCTTAATTTTTCCATCATCAGTAACAAGTATATTCTCAGGCTTAATATCTCTATGAATAATTGGAGGGTCCATATTATGAATATAATATAATGCAGAAACCAGGTCTCTCATAAAACTTGCTACTCTGATTTTATCAAAAGTTTTGTTCTTCTGCTTAGTTAATAATGAGTAAAGATTTCCTTTAGGGATATATTCCATAATAAAATAACAGGATTTATTATCCTCAAAATGTCCAAATAATTTCACGATATTTGGATGATTGATTTTATACATTATTTCTACTTCTCTGCGAAAATAAGGCTTACCTGCTTCCATGCTTTTGTTTGTTTTATCAATTTCTTTAATAGCATAAATTGCGTTGGTTATTTTATGTTTACATAAAGATACCTTTCCAAAGGAACCACTACCTAATTGAGACATCATTTCAAAATCAGTGATTTGTGGTTCTCTTTCCAAGCCCGCTGCAACTGAAGGGGGGATAAATAGAAATCTATTTTTAACGTCATTTAATAATTTCTGATTCACTTCCATTATTTTATTTATTAAGATTTTTAATATAAATAAATCTTTGAACTATGAAAAAATAATTTTTATTTTTTTAAGATTTCATTTGATCAAAATATAAATTAAAATAAAAAATTTATTTGTGATTGTAATTTAATTCATTTATATAAATCAAACAAAATTTAATTTTCATCAGAAAATTGAACAAATTAATTTATGAGATTTATGGGGATTGGGGATTGGGGATT
>Ga0194116_10004922_pt1 | contig 14965 bp, 8 predicted proteins | sample TA2MahsurfametaG_4_FD_148617 | JGI IMG/M metagenome (GOLD analysis project Ga0194116, IMG submission 148617) | Freshwater microbial communities from Lake Tanganyika, Tanzania - TA2015008 Mahale S9 surface | ecosystem: Environmental > Aquatic > Freshwater > Lake | place: Tanzania: Lake Tanganyika...
ATTTCGAACCCGAAAACAACCCCAAACAACTTTCTAAAGTACTCCAGGCCGTAGCCGAGGCAAAAATCCCAAACGCGGGCCTAAACATACATTACCTCAGCGACGAAATCAGAAAACGTTGGAGTGAAGAGACTAGAAAAAGGTTAGAACAGAAACAAGCAAAAGAAGCAAGCGAATCTAAAAACCAAGAAGAACTTGACGACATTGAAGGATTTCTTCATATTCATACGCTTCCGCCAGAGAGAAGAAAGCAGATTTTAGAGCAAATGAAAAAGAGGAAAGAATGAATTCAGCAACTAACATGAATTACCTAGCGCTCAACCAAAACATCTTATGTAAACCGCTGCGCTTTGGCATGGGCCCTGAAGATGGAATCGAAACAGAACCGCATCTTACCAAGGCTGGCTTCAAGGTCTACCTCAACGGCACCCACGCAAATCCTGGTCATAGCCAAATTGAAAATCATTTACTGATAGGCCACATGAAACACCCACATGCCATGGATGGAATGCCCGGCTGCAGCGGGGAACTCGAATACTACTTGTGTATGACCGAAACCGATTATATTGCCATCGTAACCCTCAAATTAGACGATGAAACAAACGGCCCATCAGAGGCAGCAACAGATTGGTTAGCGATTATCAAGCGAGCAGACTTCCCAAAGGAAATTGAAGATTGCAAAGACAACTATTTCGACATCGCCGAAGCCCTTCTCGAAGCACATTTAAACACCATGTTCGAATTCATTGAATCAGAAGAAGACCTGAAGGAATGGCAATTTGGCGATGATGCGTTGAAGGGGATGGTTTTGGGGAGGTGGGAGTGAATGTAAACGTAAAAAAATTACGACCATCTCCCCTACTTTTGATATGTTAAAACATACAACATGTCTGAAAAAATCAAAAAACTCATCCCGTACAAATACTACCTAATCGAAATGAGCCCCTACCGTCCATTGAGGCTAGATTGCGAGGTTTGCAAAACCACAAGCTCATTTTGTGGCCACATGCGCTTGAATACATCGAATGGGTGTGTTTACCTCTGGCATTATCAATGTCAAGATTGCGGCAAACTCACCTACTCCGATGAGAAAGCAGAAAAGGGCACAATTGTAGCATTGCAAGAACGCTGCGAATGTGGTGGCCAATTCAGGCGTGACAAAAATATATTTTGCACATCTTGTCACTATAGAAAGTCGGATGAAAACAGGTCTGAAGAAAAACTAACCGCAACAAAAAAACAACTTAACACAATTAAAAAATCAAATGATGCTGAGGAAATGACTTTGCCGTTTGAGAAGAGTGATTTTTTTGAGTTTATTTAACAATAATTTTTCAATATCAATTGAGTTAATCCCATTTCAGAACGTCCTTTTCCAATATACTTCTTTAGATTCAGAATCTTGCTTTTTAGCTTTGCAGTTCTTAACTTAGCAAACTACGATAATGGCTTGATAATAGGCAATAAATATTTTCAAACGATAGGATTAAGGCTAAATAAAAAATAATTAATGACCACAGAAAAAATACAATTCAGTTTTATTGATTTATTTGCAGGTTGTGGAGGCTTATCCTTAGGAGCAATGAAAGCTGGATTTAACGGTTTATTTGCCGTTGAATATCAAAAGAATGCATTTGAAACATTAAAATTTAATTTAATAGAAAAAACTTCAGATGAATTTTCAAAATTAGGTATTAGCGGATATAATTGGCCAAAGGAATTACCATTATCAAATTATGATATTAAAGAGTTAATAAAAAATCAAAAAGAATATTTAAAATCGCTTGAAGAAAAAGTTGATTTAGTCATAGGTGGCCCTCCTTGTCAAGGATTTTCACATGCAGGAAAGAGAAAGGAAAATGACCCTAGAAATCAGCTGTATAAGTCATACATTTCATTTATAAATATTGTTAAACCCAAAATTCTAATCATCGAAAATGTTTCGGGGATTGCATCTAAATTCAACAAAGATGGAGAATCTTATAAAGACAATATTCTTGATAAGTTAAAATCAAAATACTACGTTGCTGGGAGATTAATCACATCCGAACTTTTTGGAGTACCCCAAAAAAGAAAACGATATATAATAATTGGTTTTTCGAAAAAGTATTTCAAAACAAAGAAGATTTGTTTAGATGAAATCTTTGATAAGATAATCTCTAATTCTATTGATTTTACTAAAAATTATAATTTCAATGATACACATGTAGACATAACAGATACCACCATTGCAGAGGCATTAAGTGATCTTGATGGTGAAAATTTAGATCCTGTAAATTTTCAAGACGAAAACGCGGTATCGAAAATTTATAAAACATTTCCATATAAACCTGCGCAAAGTAGTTATCAAAAATTGATGCGGGCTGGGGTAAAAAAGAATACCCAAATTGACAGCCACAGAATTGGAGAACATAGCCTAACAACTATTAATAAGTATAGAAAATTAATTGAAATTTCAAATTCTAAACCAAATAGAGTCGGATTCAAATTCACCAAGGAGGAATTAGATAAGGCTAAATGGAATTCCAAAAAACAAGTTATTAATGTGCTTAGAGCTGATAAACCCTCACCAACGATTACAACATGTCCATTTGACTATATTCATTATGCAAAACCTAGAATTCTCACAGTAAGGGAATTTGCTAGAATTCAATCTTTTCCAGATTGGTTTCAATTCAAAGGTATTTATGCAACATCTGGATCAATGTCTTTTACAACTCCTCGGTATTCACAAATCGGTAACGCGGTTCCGCCATTGATGGCAGAGTCAATTATTCGAACGTTAAAAGGCTATTTATGCGGATAAAGTGGACTGAAGAAGAATTAAGATTGCTTTTAAGCTACTACGCAAGAATGAAGTCGGGTGAAATGCACAAAAGCCATCCCCTGGTCATAGAAGCTTCGATTGCATTACGGAATTTACCAAACAACAAAAAATATTCGGATCATTCTGAAATTTTTCGAAACCCAAATGGCGTTGCATTAAAACTTGCTAACTTTCTTTTTTTAGATCCTAAATATTCTGGTTTAGGAATGAAAGGTTGCAGTGAATTAGATAGATCAATTTTTTATCAAGTGAATAGCACTGGTAGTTTTAATACTTTAATAACGGAGTTCTTGTCTGTACTAAAAGACATTGGTGCAAAAGGAGGCCCAATGGGACGTCAAAATCAATTTAATGAACTAGCAAATAAACTTAAGATCACTTATGCGGGAAGTAAAATTTTACCTGCAGAAAGTCGATATCTAAATACCAGTCCTATAATTTCGTTCGGTCGAGGACGGTTCACCCATGTTCCTTGGATTGTATTTACAAATTATAATCAACAAGTAAAGTCAGGAATTTATCCAGCGTTATTATTTTACACGGAGGAGCGAAAAATTATTTTGACTTATTGTGTTTCTGAAAGTAATGTTTCAAACTCTTGTTGGAATGAAACTTTTATTGAAGGCCTTAAACAAGTAAAGGATATTTTGCCAAACACGGATAAATATTTATCAAGTTATGTTTTCAAAATATTTGACATTCCAAATGATTATCATGAAATAAATATTGAGGAATTAATCTTAAACCTACAAAAGGTTATTGAAGATTTTCATGAACAATACAAAGATAATTCTAAATCATCAAAAAATAATATTCAAATGTCAACCGATAAATTTCCGTTTAGATTTAAAACATGGTTAAGTTCAAATGAAGGTGGAGTTCGTAAGCCCATGGATGAATCATCTGGTAGGCCATTAGAAAATGAAATAATTGAATCAAAAATACATGGTTTAATCCGAACCATGGTTAGTGATTATGTAACCACCTGTTCAAGATCTGTTTGTGTCTTAGTTGGAGGGCCCGGTAATGGCAAAACAGACTTAATGGAATTTGCCACAGAATGTTTTTTAGATGAGATTGGATATAACAAAACTGATGGTAAAGAAGAAATTAAGAAAAAATTTGAGGAAAATAATAGAAAAGCAACGTTCTCTCATGAAAATTACAACCTACTATTAACTCAAGACGCTTCTCAACGAGACGACAATTCTGCTAATTATGTGGAAGCCTTAGCTAATGATTTTTCCGATCTTATGAGGCTTGATTCTTCACTTTCAATAATTTGTATAAATAGGGGTATTTTAGAAAATTTAAAAAATTCTGCAACCATCCCTGATTTTTCAGTTTTCCTATATGCCGATATAATTAATAAAATTTACGAATTAAATAATATTGAAGCGATTATCCAAAATAAAACAGTGTGGGGTAATAATGAGATCCAATCGGTAAGATTATATACTTGGAGTATGGATTATGATTCTTTATTTGCAGATCAAAATAAAGATTTCAATATTATAAAGCAAATAATTAAAAAATCTAAGTGTTTGAGTAATTTCGATCACTTTTCTTCTGAATTTCATCCATCTAAATGCTCACTGGATTTTCTAGGCAATAATGAAAATAATTTTAACCTTTCCAAACTTCTGAGATGCATAGAGGTGTTAAACGGAAAAAGATTTACTTACCGGGAGATATTTTCATTAATCGCATATTTATTTGGAATTTCAAAAGATGATGGTAGTCAAATTGAATCGAAAATACAAGATTATGATCGAATAAATGGCGATGACTTAATTTCTCAATTTCAAATTTTGTTCAATTTATATCGATTTACTCCGAATTACAGATTTTTTAATTATTTCCTTTCCGCCAATGCTGAATTAATAAAAAAATGTATTCAAGCATATAACCCGAAGGATACAAAAGATTTAACTGTTTTTTTTAATACCATAGTTCGAAATAAAAATAATTCTTCATCGGGAATTCCAAAATTCATTCAAAATGAAGAAGTAAATTATTTCGATCCTTTATTTTATGAACAAAACGATTTTGAATTTGAAGATAAACAGGGTAATCCAATCAAGTTAAAAAGTATAATTGATAAGGTTAATTATAACGACTCTTTGCACATTGAGAATTATTCTAACATTTTCAATCCTTTAGATCAGAAGTTAATCAAATGTTTAGAAGATATAAAACTGAAATATTGTTTAGAAAAAGACTATCATAATTTTAATTCACAGCAGTTGAATAGCTTAGAAACATTCAAAGGGCTTCTTAATTCTCTAATGATTGCAGTAATTAAGCGTGGGCTTTTGTTTACGAAGTTTTTCATAAGAGAAAAGGATAATATTGAATATTTTATCGAATTAACTAACCCCAAGAATACTAATGAGTTTTTAATTGATTTTAAGAATGCTATCTCTAAAAATGGAAAAATTCAAAATAGTTTATCAACTTCTATCGGCCAAACGTCAGATCAAGTTAAACACAATGTTTATTCTGAATTTGAAATAGAAAAACTGAGGTGCATTGATGAAAGAAAATATGATTTACCTTCAACAGATCAAATATTTTTTAAATATGAATCAAAAGGAAATTGGAAATTTATTGTGATTACCTATTTAATTTATAAAAATATAAGACTTCATTCTGAATCAATTTTTCCTGCATGTTTAGACAAGAATTTTCATTTATGGAATGATTTGAAAAAAATCGAACTTTCTGATAAGGTTTCGACAAATACAGATGTTTATGTTTCAGGAATCGGTATAATCAGACAAAATAGAGCTTCAAAAGAGTACCAATTAATTTAAATACAATGGATAAAATTGACGAAGTTATTCTTACAAAATCAGGTTTCAAAAGAATAATGAAATTTTTTAAACTTGAACGCGCACCAGAAAATATTCCTTCTGTTTCCGTATTAATTGGCAGTTTGTATCGAGAGATTAAAATCTCTAAGGCATATGAAAACACGACAAATATAAATGCCCAAAATCTTTATGAAAAAATTCATTCAGAGGATAAGATTGGTAGTGTGTTTAATAATAAACAATTAATTAGTTTATTTAATACTAGTCTTTCCGTTCCCACAAGTACAGCACAAAATAATAAAAATAAGTTTTTTTTGTCACCGTTTATTTCAGAAATCGGTTCTTATGGACTTGCTACAAGAAATACCAATAAAGGTGCGTGGAATCCAGGAGCGTTTATTACTGCAATAATTGCAAATTATAGTCCGTGCGAAGATTCATTTGTTACAACTATGAAAGCTCTTTTTGAATGTCTACGGGACACTCAAAATGATCCTTGGGCGAAAATTATTTCTCTAGAATTTAAAAGTATTAATCAGACTTTGAATATTGAAATGTATGAACAATTTGACGAGGAACATTTCAGAACAAAATATAATGATGATAATGATTTTAAAGAATTAATAAAGTATTCCAATCATGCTAAGCTTTGTTTTCAAGACTTAAATATTATAATACGATTAAAAGATTCTTTGACTAGACAAAAGTGGATAGGGATATTTGAAGCCTATTTGAGGTTGACATTATTTAATCACATAATTTATACGATGAATTTATCCCGAACTTATGTAAATTTCATTGTTTCGAAGATTGAAGAAAATAAAGAGGTGGATATTACCGATTTAGAATTTTTTTTAAATCAATCGACAAGCAATGATTATATTTTGATGGATGTAAATACTCAAAGAACTTCTTACATCGAGAATAACCTAAGAAAATATTGTTATTACAACACTGTTTTAGATGCAATTTTTGAAAAGCTTTTAGGTGAGCGATTTGAAGATTTTAAAGATATTAATCACTTTATATCAATATCAAACGAAGTAATAAATTCATTAAAAACAAAACAAATTAATCTTAATGAGTTTATACTTGAATTCAAAAAAGAGCAAGAAGAAATGTTAGATAAAATATCTCCTATTAATCCAAAAACTCTAAAGAACATTAAAGAGTGTCTAGAATATTTGTGTCAGAAAAAAGCCTCATCAAAATCAGATGCATCTCCTGATGTTAATTATATTTTTGATAGAGAATATCATTCTGGAAATTCACCTTATAAATTTGATTTAAGTGCAGGAATGATTTCAACTTTGTGTTGCTTGATTTTTTCTAAATTAGATGACAATCAAAATTTCATCTCTGGTGTAGAATTTATTAGGAGAATTAAAGGATATAATATAAACCTCAACATTAGGGATATTAGTTACGGTAAGATAAAAAATACAATGCAATCTTTAGGAGTCATAATTGATAGTCCCGATAATGAAGGGGGTGTTCTAATATTACGTCCAGGTTGGATCTAAAAAATAATTATGGAAATTGTAATAAGTAATATAAAAACATGGCTTAACCATGAAATACAAACTAGCGATAATCAGTTAAGATATATTTTTTGTGGTTTAAAGGAAAAAATGCTTCTGAATTTATATGCTTCATTTATCAAAGAGGATGTTGGATCATTCATGGATAATCGATTTCTTCTCTTTTTAAAAAACGATGCTCCAAGAATGAAATACACCTCGATAAATGAGGTGACATGGATAAATACTGAAGATTTATTAGAGGCAAGAAACAAAAAAATTAATTCTAAAGATATAAAGTTCTTAGTTTTTATACCTAGTGATACAGATGGTGCGTCAAATGATAGCTTAGATACAACTTCCGTAATTATACAAGAATCTGATAAAAGTTATGTTGACTATATAATAAATAAGAATTTTATTGAAAATTACAATTTTGATAGTCCATTATTACTTTCTAAACTTTCTGAATTTTATTTCAAAAACTTTAACAAGCATACCGATATTTTCTTTTCAAAAGAAATTGGATCAGATTCGATTCTTGAATTTTTCGGAATAATTGGTGAGAGAAAGCACTTTGATGAAAACCTGGCATTAAGCTCATCTGCTTATTTCAAGGGTTTTATCAAACGTATAAAGTTTTTTTTATACGAAAAAGGATTTAATGGTTTGTTAGAAAGATTAATATCTCGAGATGTTGAAAACGCAGAACTTGTCATTGAAAAATTTAAAGCAGAGAAAGATAGTAATCAACTATTATATGAACAGGCTAAGGATTTTCAAGCAGAACTTGAGTTAGTTTTTCTTAGAAATACCAGCATATATAAATCACTAATAAACGTCGATGAATGGATTGAGGCTTTAAAAGATGAGGAGACAAAAAACTTAATAAATTTCACAAATAAAGAAAATGAAATATCATTTGGTATTCTCGATGTTGCAAATGTTCCATTAATTGAGAATACAGAAAAATATATTTTACAGAGGGCTGAACTTTCATGTTTTCTTGACTCAAGAGCGATGGCCAAATGGAATGACAATACGAATACGAATGTTATATCCGAAGAACTTAATATAGATTCAAAAAACACACTAAACAAGATTCAAGCAAAGATTTTTGAAGATTCTATTTCCACAACTATTGTCAATTATGAATTAAGTATCCCTGATGAAAATAAATTAGATTTTGGTTTAGCTATTAACTTATCAAAAGAGAAAAGTTCATTGAATTCTAAAGTTAAAAGAAGTTCAAAATCAAAGATTTCAGAACTTGATTTGAATTCAATATTCGATGAAATCGTTGATGCAATTCATTCAGTTGACAAAGATAAAAACCTTCATTTTAACTATCATTTCAACGAAAATACACTGTTTTTTACTTTATCTGAAAAATCGTTAAATATCGGAAGTTCTTTGAATTTTATCTTAAGAACTATTGATAAGAATACAATAATTAAATACCTGGGCTATCAAGACAAAGAAGGAGACATTAATTTTTCATTTGATGAGAAAAATGATATCAAAATAAATAGCACATTAATTAGATCTGATTACTCCATTTCTGATCATAAATTTTCTCTAAATAACCTTAATGAGGGGCAGTTATTTATTTTATTAGAAAACAGTATTACGCACTCCTATAAATGGATAGTTATTGAAATACACACCGAAGGAATAAGGAAGGAACTTTGGGTTTCTAATTATTATTCTTATCTACAGGCAAAAAATGATTCGAAAGTTAGTAATTACAATATTCAAATTACCAAACGCCAAAATAATTTAATCCATCAATTTTACTTTGGTGAACAGTTTAATGAAATAAACTTATACCCATCAATTTTCTATTTAAATGATAAAAGTAAATTGGTTTCAAATTCAAATCAATTTCCTGTTTTTAGTACAACTAACTTAGAGTTGCAGTCAGAATTTAGACCTGATTTAAATGGGTTTGTTTCTATATTTCAAAGTGTTCTATTTATTCAGTTTGTTGAAAAAAGAAATTTACTGTTATTACAAATTCAAAATGAATTTAAAAGGACTAGCATAACTTCATTTGATGAAATTGAAATTGATAAGGTCATCTCCTTTATTGATGTAAATGAATATTTAAAGATTTACAATCAGTTATTGAAAACCTACAAAGAATTTATATGGTTTGATATTTTTTACATTATGGAAAAGCATGAGCAATATGACCGGTTAGCCGACCGCCCAATAGCTATGTTTTTCTCACCACTTCATCCTGTTTTTTTATTTCAATATTTACAGAAGGCAATTCTTTTAGCAAAAACTATAAATGAATACTCTCCGAATTCATTAGCCTCCGTAATTAAACTAAATAATATCAGTAATTGGATTATCTGTAAAAAGGAACTATTACCCGTTCATTATAATATTATTGAGACCGATAGTTTATTATTCACGGGTTATATTGATTTTAGTAAATTATCAAATGGCAGCAATTCTTTATCAAGAATTTTAAAAAATATTGGAGTAAATTTTAATCCTAATATTGGTCATTTGTCACCCTCTCAAATTAGAAGCGCGCTCAACAAAAGTTATACGTATTTATCAAATAAAACAGTCTTTAATATAAAATTAGTTGGTCAATTGACAGATATTTCAACTAATACGACGATTTTAAATTGGATACACGAAAAGACAAAGGAAATGCTTGAACTCTATCAAAACTTTAAACTTCAAGTAAATGTTTTTGATGATAGAAATGAAAGTTGTTATCCCGATTCTAATACCATAATTTATTTCCGTGAAGAATTAAGTTTAAATTTCAATTGGTATAGAGGGGCAGCAAAAGAAAAAGAATTTGATGTTACGTTGATAACCTCCAGACAAAAAGATTTGCAAGGATTTAATCAAACAGATTCAATTAAATTAGCAGATACAATTGATTATAGTGGATTGGCTAAATATTCATTGAACATCTATAATAGCAATAAAGTTTACACCGATTTATATTATGAAAATCATTCACAGAATATTGATTTTGTTGAAATAAATAACTCCTTAACGACCAATTTTAAAAAATCATTCATCTATAATCAAATAGAATCCAATTTAAGTTTTTCAAATCTAGAAACTGAAGTGTTAGCAATATCAAGTGATGTATTAAATGCACAAATGCTTCAAAAATCAACTAAGAAATCACTTTGGGAATTCAGTATTTCAGATTACTCTTTTGATGATCAAGGACGAGGAGATTACTTTTTGTTAGCAAAAGAACAAGAGATTTATTCATTGAAATTGAAAAAGTTCTTGTTATCTATTGATCCAGAAATGCAAGATCGATTTGATGAATTTCTCTCATTTTCAAAAGAAACAGGATTGTTTGAATTAAAGTATCTCATTTCTAATGATAACTTTTTGAAAGGTTTTATTGCTTCTGTAATCTCTTTTAAATTGATAAATGGCTTCATCTATCAAAGTTATAATGATCTACATAAAGAGAAATTGACTTACAAGGTAATAACATCTTATGATGTCTTTAAAGACAGAATCCATCAAATTAAAAAGGAGATAAATCCGCAATTCAAAGAGTTTGGAACACAGTTTCCAGATTTCATTTTCTTGGAATTTGGGATGGAAAATGGGAAGGGCATTATTAACTTTCGTTTAGTTGAAATCAAATATAGAACTGAAATAATAAGGGAAGAAGGACCAAATAGTATTTCAGAAATATTGAACGATCAAACTCTGAGTACAAAAAAGATATTTCATAAGCTAAATCAGTTGAGAGAAAGTATTGAAGATATGGGTTTATGGAATCACACACTATCTTTATTGTTATCGGAGTTTGTATATTATTTTCATGAAAATTCATCCTTTAAACAAGAAGGTTTGATTAGTGCTTTTAATGAAATAATAAACAGTAATTATGAATTGAGACTAAATGATTCATTGTTGATTTGCATTGATGGCACACCAAATATTTCAAGCGGTAATATTTCAAATGTAGGGTTATACTTTAAAATACCAAAAAATAGAATTAATGAAGTTTTTGATATCGAAAGCCCATTAAATCTTAAATTTCACAAGTTGTTTAACGAATTGGAAACTGTTGATACATCAAGTATTTTTAATCTAGGAATTAATAAAAACGCTTTAATTGAGAAACGAGTTTCAAAAGATGAGAATCTAAATTATAAACAAGTCGTAAACTCTGAAAATGACAGTTTAAACAATAATCTTGTTGATTATGTATTTGAGGACGAAATCCCATGCTTTTCTGATGAAGTTGATTTATCACTTGAAAATCAAATCCACAATATAGCGGTTCATGATTCTAAATCTGAAACCACAGTAATTACCCCAAATAACTCTGTAGTAAACGAAATTATTTTCGGGAAAGATAATTCAAATCGTAAGGCAGTTTATTTCCCTTTGGGTAGACCCGGAGGTGCGCCCTTGCCTAACTATAATGTAATGGTCACAGGTTCTTCTGGTAAAGGGAAAACACAATTTATAAAATCATTCATATACCAACAAGCAAAAACAGGTAAAAGTTTTACCATTATTGATTTTAAAAATGATTACTCAGATAGTTTTTTCTGTAGTATGACTAGAGCACATAAAATTGAAGTAAAATTTGAAGGAATTCCTTATAATCCTTTAATTCCCAGAATGGGAATAAGAGATAACGGAGATAAGTTCTTTGATGTTTCAGAGCATATAAACTCCATCTGTGCTGTTTTAGCTAATACTTTCGGATTGGGTGTTCAACAAGAAGCTGATCTTAAAAAAGCCGTTAGAAATGTTTATAAATCTCAAGGAATAAATCCTCAAGGAATTTTGGAATTTGATCATTCAATAGTTTTTCCTTCATTCAATGATGTTGGATTGTTTTTACAAGACGGTGATAAAGAATTAGAAAAACTATACAATCGTTTAGATCCACTTTTTGATTTGAATTTATTTCGTGATAGATATAAATCAATCGGTTTTGAAGATGTCATACATAGTTCGAATATTATCAAATTATCAGATATTCAGAATGACAAAATAAAAAATGCAATTGCAAAAATGATTGTTGTTTCAGCTCACGGTTACTATCTTAGCCTACCACATTGTTACAATTTAAATAAATTATTTGTATTTGACGAGGCACATCGAATCCTAGATACAGACTTCGTAGAGAAGTTTATTAGAGAGTGTCGATCTTTCGGTGTCGGCGTATTATTATCCTCTCAACAAACAGATGATTTTCCTGAGAATGTTTTAGGTCAGCTAGCAACGAAAATCATACATGGAAATGACGGAGATGCGCGTTTAACAAAAAAAATAAAATCCTTATTATCATTTAGTGGGGATGAAAAGGTAATACAAGAACTTGCTACTTTTGATGCAATTATTAACAGTCAGGATTATCAAAATTGGGTTATTCAGACTTTAGCCTGGCCTCAATTACTCTTACTTAATGGAATCACAGAAAATCCATCTGGGTTAACGATAGATCAAATTCGTGATTATGGGATTTCTGTTGGAATTAATAAAGATTGGGAACAATACGTACTAATGCTTATCAAAAAACAATACATTAAAAAAATTGATGACTTGTATTTTGCAGTTTATTAATTAAAAAATAATCAAAATAGCGAACATTGAATTTTATTCTATTTGAAATTGAAACAACTCTTTCTGTTAATTCTAGCCAATTACCCAATGATGATCAAGTTTTATAGATGTAGAAGGAATTAGCAAATTATTATCGAGTTTCAATATTGATTAAACGTACCGGCTTATTATTAATAAACTATGGATCGATATACCTTTTCATCCGAGTGGTTCAAAAGAGGTGAAAATCTTCTCAATAAATTTGAAGAAACAGAGAATACCAGCTATTTAATTGAGTCATATATTTACTTGTGGATTTCTTTAACTATTTCTGTTAAACAGTAATGGACATGTGCTGGTAAAAAATTCTGACCTCCCCCCAATAATTCGAAGCATATAAAAATAGAGTTTTTCAGGTGTCAAAACTGATTTTTTAACTTAAATTGACACAATGAAAACTTCAAAATTCACAGAATCTCAGATCATTTTTGCCATCAAACAGTCGGAAACAGGTGTAAAAACGGATGAAATTTGTCGCAAAATGGGTATTTCACAAGCCACATTTTTTAATTGGAAGAAGAAATTTGGTGGTCTTGGGCTTACAGAATTGCGCAAATTAAAGCAGCTGGAAGACCAAAAAAACTTAATTACGGCAAGTAAACAAGTTCATTAGAATTTTGATTCAATTAAAAATCAGGTTTTAGTGCAGATTCATATTGTAAATAAATCAACTATACTTCTGTATGAATCTGTTTGTTCCCTTTCATATGCATCTTTTAAATCTGGGCGTGAGAATGAATTAACCTTTTTAACTAAATCTTTATAGGCTTGACTTGATGTTAATTCAACATCATTAAAGCTATCGTAAGTTCGATATAATTCATGCCTTTCTATACTTATCCAAAGTAAAAAATCTGTGTAACAATAATGATTTTTTGGCATCCTTTCGATTAAAGAATTTGAGATACGTATGTCCTTTAAAATTCTTTCGGCACGATCCTTATTAGTAAGCAAACTAGATCTGCTTCGGTTCCTGTTTTTTAAATCTAGATATATTGGCGTAATTTGATTTATATCGACTGTGTAAGAGTTTGCAATGGTTACAAAAGCTTTAAGTTGTGCAATCGATTTACAAAAGGCTTCAAATGCTGATTCAACAATATCTATTGTTAACTGATTTCTTTGCTGCGGATGAAAGTTATCTACATTCGGATCAATTTGATTTTCTACTCTTTTAAATATTGAGGGTTTATCTAAAGGCGTCCATTTTTCAATAACATTGAAATTATCTGAAACACGGTGATTATAACCAAGATGTATTTCTAAATGACCATTAAGATGATAATCATTAGTAATAATTAATCCTATCGTATAATCTTTGCAATTTAACTCCTCAAAATCAAGAAAATCACCTAAAGAACCTAAAGGTAAAAAACTTAAAAATTGTCTGCTATCAATTGCACGGTTGAACTCTTGATGATTATAATTTGGCGGAATTAATCTAGTACATTTTTCACTGAATCTGCTGTGAAGATCATACATGATTCTGTCACACTCTTCGTGGGTCACTAAAAACGTCTGTGATTTTTGAGAACCATTATTTTCTTTGATCGATATAAATTCATTCCGATCATCAAAGACTTTGACATATTGGTGAATAGGAGTATTGTTGTGATACAAATAGTCAAGATACAGTGTAGGCATAACATTTTTTTTTAAATCTACATAAAACCCATCTACTTAACAAGTTCTCAAAAAACTGCCTAAAAAAAACTATACTCAAAAATAAACCTAACACCTCTATTCGCCCAACTTCTGGATATAAGCAGATACCGTAAGGCATTGCTCCAGCACCTTTGCTGCTTCCTCATACTTCTCTTCATCCATCAGCTTCTCATGCAAGGCAGTGAGTTGGACGAACGTGTGGGCGAAGTGTTCTTGGAAGGCTTCTTTAGCGCCTGAGCTGGGTTGATTTTCTGGCATTGTGGCATCGGTAGGGTTGGTTTCTTTGTCGAGGTTGGAATCGAGGTTGGTGTTGTTAACAGTCTTTGATTGCAAGGCGAGGTTGGCTTCGGACAAGAAGCGTTCGAGTTGGGGGCGGTAGATATTGCGGTCTTCTTTCATGACGTGGTAGGTGAAGGTGTAGATGGCGCCTTCGATCAGGGAGCGGATGTGCGTTTTGATTTCTTTTTCCCACTTGCGGGTTTCGGCGGCTTGTTCGTACTTATCATTTT
>Ga0194116_10004925_pt1 | contig 14961 bp, 6 predicted proteins | sample TA2MahsurfametaG_4_FD_148617 | JGI IMG/M metagenome (GOLD analysis project Ga0194116, IMG submission 148617) | Freshwater microbial communities from Lake Tanganyika, Tanzania - TA2015008 Mahale S9 surface | ecosystem: Environmental > Aquatic > Freshwater > Lake | place: Tanzania: Lake Tanganyika...
ATCCCCATTTCAAAATCTCATTTTTGTAATCTAATAAAGATATTATCAAGATAAAAATATAAAAAAATAAAAAGAATTTTACTTTATTAATTATGGATTTTTAAATTAAAAATTAAAATTATATGACCAATTTTGATAAGTTTTTAATTTATTAATATATATTTTCTTAATAATTTATAATTTATTTTATTAATTATATCAACTATGATTTTTAAATCAAAGTTTTGAATAATTCAATTAATTATAATATCCTTCAAAATTTAGATTTTGATTTGCAAAATTTTAATTTATAAGCTAACTTTATAAAAAGATTAATTAATTTATAAACTAAGTAAAAAGTATTTCAATATTATTATACATAGAATTTGTTTCATCTCCATTTTAAATTATTAATAATTTTCTGATTGGTTTTTTTATTTTAATTATTTTTGAACAAGAGAATGTTAGTGTGTGTGAAGTTTTAATAGTTTTTAAAAAATAGTGCAATTTTTATCCTGTTCGGTTGGTCCACCTTGTGTGGTTTCTTTTGTCTCAGAGGCCTTAGTTTTTTCTTTTATTTTGTTATCTTCTTCTTCAGATGAAGATTTTTTCTCTTTCTTTATTTCTTCTATTTTCGTCTCTTTTATAACACTTGAGCTTGTGATTGTTTGTATAGGAACAGTTCCTGCAGGAATATTTGGTTTATTAGGACTATCACTAAATGTTTTTCCTATATTTAATAATGAACTCTTGACCAATGATGGTATCTGACCTGAAGTACTTGTTCCTGTAATTTTCTTAACGAAATCTTTAAATTCATTATTAGTTTTATTTATATTTGAATAATTTAAATTTATTGCTTCAGAGGTTTGAGTGCTTATTTTTATTTCTGAAACTTCAACTTTTTTGTCTTCTTTCCAAACACTTGCAGATTCCAATTTCATTGCATATAAATTAACATCTCCATTTCTTTTTCCATTCTGCCATTCACCTTCAAAAGCGAGTCCACGATTAAATTCGGTTTTAACTCCCAATCCATCAAATTCTCCATTTTTGAATTCCCCTTCATATTTAAATGATCTTGATTGTAAAAATCCGCGACCATGATAAAGATTATTTAAGAATTGGCCTTCATAGAATGATCCATCATCAAAACTTAAATATCCTTTTCCACTCATTAAACCATTTTGGAATTCTCCTTCATATAATTTTTTTATTTGAAGTTTATATAAAGCACCAAAGCCATTAGGTTGATTGTATTTAATTTGACCATCATATTTCTCACCATTTGAGTAGAGAATAACTCCTGATTTTGTTGATTTTTCTGTACCAACTGGACATTCTGAAAATATAAGATAAATTTGAATTTTTAAAATACAATAAAAAAAATTAATCTTTTTGAAATAAAAGAATAATTAGATTTAAATATAATATCTCTTACCTAGACATTCTTTCGGTTGTTTTTCGAGATGATTTATGATCTTATAACCTTGTTGTATAACAAATTTCAATTCCTGATCTTTAAGATCGAAATTCTATACATTTTAATGAATTAATAAAATAAAAATATTAATTATAAATTACTCTCTAAGAAATTTAATTTTATAAATATAATGCCCACCTTCATTTTCATATTTAAAGCATTATAATTTTCATTTAGATCCAATAATTTTCTATTCAACATTTCAATTTCTTTTTTGTGATTTTGAATAATCTCATCTTTCCTGGCTAAAATTTGGCTATGTTTTTCTCTTGGAATAAAATTCTCATTAGATAATTCAGCCTTATTCCTATTTATTTCTCTTTGGAGATCATCATTCAATTTTCTTAAAGTGTTTTGGTAACTTTCTAAATTGTTTTGAATTTCATTCTTTAATTCCATAATTTCTTCTTCAGATTTTTCCAATTTTTTATTCATATTTTTATTATCTTCAATAAGTTTAATAAATTCATCCTCTTTTTTCTTAAGTATTTTATTATTATTTTTATTAATATTAAGAATTTTTGATTCATATTTATTTTTTATATCTTCTATCTGGGCTTCTTTATCTGCTATCAATCTTTTCATTCTCTCATTATATTCATTTTCTTTTTCTTCAATTTTTCCTTCTAATTGACTTATATGTCCTTCTGCTTTATTTTCCTTTGTTATCAAAACAGTTTGTGTTGTCTTTTTGACTGTTGAAATTTCATTCTCCAAGTTTTCTTTATCGGCTATTACTTTTTGTAGTTTATTGGCTAAAATGTCATTATCTTGTTTCAGAGTTTGGTAATTTGCCAAATGTTCTTCCAATTTTTTTTGTAATTCTTTATTCTTTTTATTCAAATCAACAATTATTTTTTCCAAATCATCCTGCATTTTTTTGTTTGATCTATCACTTCTTATCTTATCATCTTCAAGTTTCTTAATCTTTGCTAAGTAATCACTTTCTTGTGTTTTTATTATACGTAAATCTTTTTCAACATTACCAATTTTTTCTTCATATTGAGAAATTATTTCTTGTAAATCCACAATTTTTTCTCTAAGAGATTTAATTTCAGATTGTAATTGATTAATAATTTCTTCTTTTTCTTTTGTATATTTGTCAAGTGTTTCTTTCATATTGGCTCTTATTGTTTCTTCGCGTTTTAATAAGTTTGCCTTTAATTCTTCAATTTCATTATTTTTTCTAGCTTCTAAATTTTTGAAATTTTGATTGTATTCTGATTTTAGGTTATTAATTATATTGGTTTTTTCCTTGGTTTTAGTTTCATCTATGATTTCTTTTTCTTGTATTAAATGAACTTCATTCACTTTTAGTAAGTCTATTTGATTAATTAAGTCTTTAATTTGAGATTTTAATTGAAGAATTAGTTCATCTTTCTCTTGACTCAAAAGATCAATTTCTTTAATATAATAATCTTTTTGTGCTTCTAATTTGTTTCGTAATTCATCTTTTAATAGTTCTATCTTTTCATTGAGGCGAATAATTTCATCCTCCTTGAGTTGAAGATTTTTATTATATTGAATAGCATTTGTTGAATTTATCTTAGTTAATTTTGAAATTTCTAAACTAAGATTATTTATATCTTCTTTTAATTGATTAATTTGTGTTTCTTTATCATTATTTAAATCTGAAAATTCTATTATTTCATTTTTCAGAGTTTCTTTAGCCTTATTGAATTCATGCTCTCTTTTTTCTATTAACTCTCGTAAATCTAAAATCTCTTTTTCGTGCATTTGATTTAGGTTGAAAATTTCATTTTCTTTTTTATTAAGTAAATCACTTAAATCAGCAATTTTTAATTCTAAATTATGTTTAACGCTCTTAATTTCATTATCTTTTATATGAATTAATTTATTCAATTCATGAATTTCATGTTGTAAATTTTCCTTTAGACTCTTGATTTCTGTATCTCTGCTTGATAAAATTGCATTTAGCTCTGGAATCCTTTTCTCGTAGTTTTCTCTTATTATTGAATTTTCTCGATCTTTGTTATTTATTATTTCATTTAATTCGTATCGGTTTTTATCAAATACAGTTTGTAAATTCTGTATTTCTCTATCTTTGTTATTTAGTAAATTATTTAATTCTTGTAATTTTATGTTAAAATTTTCTTTTAAATCGAATATTTCTTTATCTCTTGAGTTTAATAATTCATTTAATTTTTGTATTTGGAATTCAAGATCTTTTTTCAAATTTTGTATTTCATTATTTTTGCTAATGATTATTTCATTTAACTGCTGTATATTTTTATCTGCATCAAGTTTAAAGCTTTCTAAATCATTCTTTTTAGATAAAAGCAATTCATTCAATTCTTTTACTTGAGATTCTAATTTTATTTTCAAAAGTGTAATTTCTTCATCTCGCATTCCAATTAATTCATTTAGTTCCTTGACTTTGATTTCATAATTATTTTTTAGCAAGTGAATTTCTTCATCTTTTTTATTTAAAATTTCATTAAATTCAAGAATTTTATTCTCATAAACATTTCTTATACTTTGAAGATCTTGATCTTTTGCTGCTAGAGTTGCTTGTAAATCTCTAATTTTTTCTTCATATTGCTTTTTCAAATTATGTATTTCAATATCTTTATTGTTTATTATGTCATTAAGTTGGAAAAGTTCTGTTTCTGTTTTGCTTTTTAAATTATTGTAATCATTTTCAAATTTTTCTATTATAGTGTTTAAATCTTGAAGTTTCTTACCGAATTCGGATTTTAAAATATTAATTTCATTATTTTTGCTATTAATAATATCATTTAATTCAGCAACTTGAGAGGTTAGTCTTGATTTTAAGTTATCAATTTCAAAATTTTTGGAGGATATAATTTCATTTAATTCTTGTAGTTTTCTCTCATAATTCTTTTTTAAATTATTTATCTCATTGTCTTCAGTTTCAATAATTTGTGTAAGTTTTTTAATATTTTTTTCTTTCGATATTTTAATATCATCTATTTCAGCCTCTTTATTTCTCAAAAGATAATTGTCGTCTTTGATTGTTTTTTCTAGAGCATTTTTCAAATTTTGTATTTCAATGTCTTTATTATTTAATTCATTGCGGATTTGAGTCAGCTTTTCTTCCCAAGCTATTTTCATATTTCTAATTTCATTCTCATTTGAACTGATAATTTCATTATAATTTTTAATTTTCTCTTCATATAATTTTCTCATACTTATAATTTCTTTATCTTTGTCTTGTATTTGCAAATTAAGTTCTCTGACTTTTTCTTCAAAAATATTTTCGAGATTAAATATTTCTTTCTCTTTGTTTTTGATAATTTCATCCAATTGTAGAATTTTCCTTTCAAGCTCATTTTTTAAATCATTAATTTCGATATCTTTATTTGCAAGTGCTTCTCGCATTTCAGCCACACGTAACTCCAATAATTTTCTTAAATTCGTAAACTCATTTTCTTTATTTGTAAATGCAGAATTGATATCTATTATCTGATTTTCATATTTTTCTTTCAATTTTTTTATCTCTAATTCTTTATCATTTATTATTTCATTCAAATCAACAAGTTTTTCTTCAAATTCATCTTCCATACTATCAATTTCCTTTTTTTTAGCAGTTAGTAAATCATTCAAATCATTTATTCTTTCTTCATATTTTTGTTTTAAAGAAGAAAAATCTTTATTCTTATTAGCAATTTTTTCATTTAAATCAAACATTTTTCTTTCAAATTCCTTATTGAGAGTTGCAATATTTTCTTCTTTTTCACGGATTATTATATTTAACTCTACAATTTTTTCTTCAATACCGTCTTTTAAGTCCTCAATTTCAATATCTTTTTTATTTTTTATATCAACTAAAACCTCTAATTCTTTTTCATATTTTTTGCAAATATCATTATTTAAAGTTTCCAAATCAGTAATTCTATTACTTAAATTAGAATTTTCATTATTTAATCTTCTTATTAATTCTTCAAATTTCAATGATGAATCTGATAATTTTTTTTTATAATCCTCTTCATTAATGAGTATAGTTTCATTCGAAATAGTCAATGCTTCTTGTAAATTTCGTATCTTGTCTTCTAATGCTTGTTTATTTTTTATTAAATTTTGATTTTTTTCTTCCAAATCTGATTTTATTAAGAGCTTTTCTTTAAGATTATTTAATTCAGCTTTCCCTTTTACAAGTATATTTTGTAATTCGTCATAACGTCTTCGATCAATATAATTATTGGCTAAATTGTTTTTGTATTCTTGATCTTCGTCTCTAAGAATTTTATGACTTGCATTTAACTCTTCTTCTGAATTTTTTATTATTTCTTCTAAATTATCAATTTGTTCTTCCAAATTTGATTTTGTCTTAATTAATGACTTTTGTCTGTCTTCTAATTCATTTTTTTTCTTTCTTATCTCTCTTAGCATATTCAATTCTGCTTCTTTTTGAGATAAGGCATTTTCCATCTCATTGTATATATATCGCTCTACATAATCATTGGAAATAATTTTTTTAAACTCTTCTTCCCTAACAATAATTTGCTTATTTGATTGGCTCAGAGCATTATCAAGTGAAATAATTTTACCCTCTAAATTATGAATAATTTCTTCATTATTGGCTTTTAAGTTTTTGAGATTCTTTTGTAAATTTTCAAAATCAGAAACCAGAACTTTGTTGCGTTCTTTCAAATCAAATAATACTTTTTCTTTTCTGTCTAATAAATCACTCAGCTCTAAAAATTTAGTTTTTTCAAGATTATAAACCGTAATAATTTTTTTGTACTCTTGTTCTGTTTCAATTAAGGATTTATTTGCTATTGAAAGTTGATTTTCCAAATTTTTTATTTGATCTGCTAAAGTTATTTTTAAATTATTCAATTCTGCTTGATTTTCTTCGAAATATTTTTCATATGAAGATTTTAAGTTATTCATTTCTCTTTCATTATTTACAAGTTTCTTGTTGAGTTCTTTGATTTCTGAATCTTTTTTAACTAATTCTTCCATTTCTTTTTCATAGATTATAATTTGTTCTCTCAATTCGCGATTTTCTGCATCATTTTTATTAAGTAAATCCATCATTTTTTGAAGATTTTTGTCTTTTTCAATTGAGTTTTTCTTTTCCTTAACAAGTACTTGATCAAGCAAACTCAACTTTTCATCATAATCTATTTTCAATGCATCTATTTCTACCAAGTTTTTATCATTTAGAGCTTCTGCTTTTCTTACTGCATTGCTTAAATCTCTTATTCTTTCTTCATTTTCAAGTTTATTTCTTAATAAAATTTCATTATCATATTCCAATTTTTTGTAATTTTCCAAAAGTGAATTTATTTCTTTATTTCTTTGGGCAACAGAATTTTTCATACTTTCATTAACTGAAAGTAAATTATTTATTTCATCATCTTTAGAAATAATAATATTATCAAGTTCTTCTAAGGTTTTTCGTAATTCATTCTCACTGATTGTTAAGGTATTTTTTAAACTATCATAATTTGTTTGTAAAGTTTTAATTTCTGAATTTTTATCTTTTAACATATTTTCCAATTCAACTAATGCTCTTAGCAACTCTTGAGATTTTATATTTAAATTTTTTTGTAAATCTTCATTATCATTTTTTAATTGAGAAATTTCGTTATTTCTTTCTTTAAGGAGATTTTCAAAATCAACAACTGAATATTTCATTTTGTCTATTTTTTGTCTTTCTTCTTTCTCTAAAGTGCCCACATCTTTATATTGAGTTTCTCTAACTTCTTCAATTGCAATTTCATGAGATTGTCTAAATGGATAATTAACATTTTCAGCTTGATTAATAGATGTTTCAGTATTTACTGCAGAGTACACTATATCTTCTCTAGGTTTTTCCCTCTCACTCATCAGTTCTTCAATTTTTTTCTTGTGTTCATTTTCTAAAATTTCCATTTCTAGATAATGATCAGAAATAAAATTGTTAATTCTTTCTTTATATTCATTTTCAAGTTCTAATAATTTCTCTTCATAGAATTTATTTGATATGCTTTCCATCTCATTTCGCAAGGTTTCATTGGCTTTTTCTAATTTGGCTATGTAAATTCGCAATTCATCTTTTTCTGACGTTAATTTATCTGTTAATTGTTTATTTAAGCTAACAATTCCTTTTTTTTCTTCAAAAAATCCTTGTTTTATGTTTTTAATTGTATCTTCATAATCATTGAATTTCTTTTCATAGTCGAGAACTTGTTTTGCTAATTTGTCTTTTGGGATTTTCACTAAATTAACTAAACCAGTAGCTCCTGGTAGATTCAAAATATTTTCATTTTCTTTTTCTTCACGGTTAATTTCACCTTTTCCTGTAATCTGAGGTAATTTTACTGTTTCATTTGCTTTTTCCAAAGCTATTTTATAATCTTTTATCTTAAGTTCATAATCTTTTTTTATTTTTTCCATTTGAATATTTTTTACTTTTATTGCATCATCAAGTTTATTCTCATAGTATATTATTAAATTATTTAGCTCTTTTTCATGATTTGATTTAAGCTGCTCAATAAAGTCATTGTTTTTTCCAATGATTTCTTCTATTTGTGTTTTATAATTTGATTTAATTGCTTGGATTTCTTCATGTTTCGCTCGATTGTATTTTTCCTGTTGGCTTTCAACTTCAAAATTTTTTTCAGCAAGCAATTTTTGATAATAATTATTCAATTCATCTATTTTTTTCTTTTTATCTTTTTCAAAGGTGAATTTTTCTTGATTTGAAATCTTTAATTTTTCATAAATAAGTTCAATTTCTTTTTCCTTTTCTTGTATGATAGTATTAATAGCTGAATCATTTCTTTGCCTTATTTCTTCCAGAAGACGTTGATTTTCCATTTGCATTTTTTCAAGTCCAATTTTTTTCTCTTGAACAATCTGTTCTATCTTAGAATCATGATATGAACTTAATTCTTGACATTTTTTTTCAAGTTGATTTATTTTTAACTTTAAATTATCAATTGAATTGTCATAAATACTTTCTTTTTCATTTTTGATAAAAGTACCTAATAATTTGGTTGTTTCAAAAATTTTCATTATGTCCAAATCTGCTTTACTCAATAATTCATCAATTGTTATTTTTTCATCTCTAAAATTACGATGAAGTGAGAAGAAATTATGAATAAACTTTTTAAGATCTTCAAAAGTGGTTATAAAATGATTTTTATTTTCCTCTAATCTTCCAAATCTATTGTAAAGTTGTTCAATCAAGCTTTTCTTTTTTAGATAATTATCTTGCTGGTATTCTTGCAACATGATATTCTCCGATTTTTCTTTCATTGGTTGTCTTCTCATTATTTAATGTTTGCAATATTTTTATTTAAAAATTTTGGATTAATCAATATTTATATAAATTTAAAAATAAAAATTAATGATATTTTATAATATTTTTCTAAAATATCTTAGTTTTTGAACTTTTAAAGATAATTTTTATTTTGAGTCATTTATATTATTTTTATGGTATAATGAAGTAGTGAATTAAATCATATTTAAATTTGTTTTAATTCATTATGATAGTTGAATTATATTAGAATAATTTGTTTCATAAAATATCATTAAAAAATAATTAATTTATTATGATTTGTTTTTAAAAAACTATCAAAATTTTCATATTAATATGCTAAGAATAAAATTAAATTAAAGTCATTATCATAAGGTCCTTTGTTGGTAAAGTTTCTAACAATTTTTTCCTAAAAATAAATTTTAATAATTCCTATCTAGTTGAGTCTCTTTTAAGCAATTTATAAACATAGATAAAACAGAAAATAAATATCGATGGAAAGTTATTCATTAACAGCATTATTTTTGTAACAATTAATAGATAAAATTATCAATACCAATCATTAAATAAAAAAACGTGAATTTTTTATTATTAAAATTTGATGATTCTAAAATTTTTGAGGATTTTAGAAATATAAAATTGTATCAATACATTTACAATTTATATTTATTTAAATGATTTTAATTTAAATAAATCATTAACATTATAAACTAGATTTTTAAGCTTATAATATCTTATCAAAATAAAAAATTTTACTAAAATAAATTTTATTCGAGTAGCTCAAAATTTTTAATTTTAATTTTTAATGAAAATATGAATAAAAATATATTGTAGTCTTAAAAATAATAACATTTAAAATTTTCAATTTTTCACTTGATTAAATAATTAAGGGCTAATCAATAATGAAAATTGAAGAAAAATATTAAGATATTAAGCAGATTGATAAATAATTATCAAAAAACAACTTTTATTTTAAATTAAGTTATAAAAATAAATTTTTTATTAAACATCTGTAAAATTTATTTTAAAAATGACTCTTTAAAAATTTTCTTTCAAATATTTTAAATATTAAATTAATTAATTTATAAAACTATTATTCGAAGATTAAATTTTCAGTTTTTCTATGTTATCTATTATTTATAAAATGTTTGATTTATTCAAGAGAAATTAAATATTTCTATGTATATATAAATAAATTAATATGTATCAATTAAAAACATCAATTTATAAAAAATACTTTTTAACTTTTTTATTTCAGTTCAGTTTCATCAATAGAACCCATCATAGCTTTAAATTCCATCATATCTATTTCACCATCTCCATCTAAATCAATATCTCGAATTATTTTTCTCCATTTCTCTTTATCACCCCCAAAAACATTTTTTATTTCATCAAGAGATATTTTTCCACTATTATCCTATAAAAAAAAATATGAATATAATAATAATGGAAAAAAAATAAATTAGTTTCATTAATTATTTTTGAAACAAAAAAATTAAAAATATGATGTTTTTATAAAAAGGAGATTATTAAAACAAAATGATTTTTTTTAAAATGTATTAATAATAAGTATTTATATTTTAATAAATTAAAACTTTAAGGCTTACTTTATCAAACATTTTAAATGTTTTTTCCAATCTTTCATTAGTTACCATACTTTTATTATCAATTATTGCCGTAATGAATTCATTATATGATATTTCTCCTGATCCATCTAAATCCAAATTTTCGAACATTTTATCTGAAATAAGTTTAGACTCATTTTCTCCAAAATATTTACTGAGGACTTGATAAAAACTTGCATAAGTTATATATCCTTTTTTTTCAGTATCAAATTGTTGGAAAAGCTGCCTAAGTGATCTTTCTTCTTCTTTTAAGTTAAATTGAGTAGAAATAAATTGTAAAACTGACTGCTTAAGACGATTTTCCATAACAAAGTTACTCATTTTGTTAATTGCCTTAAGTTGTGTAAATTTTGGTTTTAATTGTTCTTTATTTTCTTTTCCATCATCAGTATTTGAAAGCATACTAAACCACTTATGTTGCATACATTGTTCTGCTGAATATCGTTTTTGTGGGAATTTATTAAGCATAATTTTTATTAAATCAATAGCTTCTCGAGATACTTCTTTCCATTCTTCTCCAGAAAAATTTGGAGGAGAATATTTTATAGCATGATAAATATCCAAATTACTTGCTCCATTAAAAGGTGGATACCCACAAAGCAAAATATAGAGAATAACTCCACATGACCAAACATCGCATTTTTCATCATAAGATTCAGAAAGTACTTCTGGAGCAATATAATAGGATGTACCAATAAATTTTGATAATTTCACTCCTTTTTCAAATTGCTTTGCAGTTCCGAAATCAATTATTTTAATTTCAAATTTTGAATTAGATTTACTAATCAACATAATATTTTCAGGTTTTAAATCACGATGAACAATAAACTTATTATGCATATAATTAACAGCGTTTAGTATCTGTTTCATAATGTTTGCTGCTTCAAATTCACTGAATGATCCATGACGAGTTATTTCTTCAAAAAGTTCACCTCCTTCCAAAAGCTCAGACATTATATAATAATTTTTTGAGTCTTCAAATATTTCATAAATTGAAATTATATTTGGATGAGATATTTTTTTGAGAATATCTATTTCATTTTGAGAATCCAATTTTTTTCTGACAATTTTCATGGCACGTTCTTCTCCTATATGTTTATGCTTAACTTTTTTAACCATCCCATAACTACCATGACCTAAATCCGATATGATATTATAATATTTCTGTATAGGTTCATTAGAAATTTTAATCATTTGATCTTTGGATAAACGAATATTCGATGCAATTGAGTTGTTATTTGTCATTTGTTGGCTATTTAATTCAAGTATTTTTGATTTTCTCTTTTCCTTCATATCAGAGCTATTTATACGTTGCAAGATTTGATTCTCATAATTTCCTGTGTTAAGTTTTGCTTGTTCTTTATTAATATTATTTTTATTTGAGTTTTTATCAATAATATTTTGGTTATTATCAGATGTATCTTTTCCAGAATTATTTTTATTACTAATATTATCAATAAGTTTATTTTCAAGTTTAAGAGTTGATAAGTCATTGCTTTTACTATTATTTTTTTGATTTAATGATTCTTTATATTTTTTATTATTATTGGAATTTTCAATAATATTGCTTTGCGAATTTTGTGCAGATTTAGATGAAAAATTATTAAGAGGATTAATTCCATTATTATTAGATTCGACTGTTATTATTGAATTTTGCTTACTATATTTCTTTGAGTTTGGATCATTTAATCCATTTCCATTAAAATTTAAAACATTTATATTTCCTTTTCCAGTGGTATTAAATTTTGGATCAATATTTACATTTCCACTTTGATTTGTATTGAATTTTGGTTCCATATTTATATTCCCAGTTTGATTTGTATTAAATTTTGGGTCTATAATTTCAACTTCTTTATTATTGTTAAGATCACTGCTAATGTTAGACTTATTACCTTTTTTTTTTTCTTTGTTTTCTATTTCTTCTATGGGCTTTAAATTTGATCTGTTATTATTATTATTATTGACATATTTAATATCATTATTTTCTAAAGTGTAAGTTTTTCTGAACATATTTTTATTTGTTTGAGATTCTTTTGAGGCATCCTTTGAGCTAATTTTTCGGGTATCTTGGTATTCTGATTGCATTCTGACAAAATTTTTTTGTTCCATTTCTTTTTGAGAAGGAGACATATTTTTATTGGTTGTTCCTTGTTTTTGAAGTTTTTTGGTATTTGCAATAAAATTTCGAATAGAGTTTTCTGAATCCTCTTGTACTAATTTTTTAATAATAAAAAAAATATTTTATTTATAATATTTCTATTATTTTGGAAAAAATTTATTTTGATCTTAATATTAATTTTAATAAAAAATCTTACAAATATCCTCCAATATGATATTGTTTGCATTATTTGTTAGGTTCTTATCAACTGTTGGATCTGAATTTTCATTTTGAGGGTTTTTTTGTGTAGTGTTTAACCTCATCATTTTTGCTTTACTGAATCTATTTTTAAGATTATCTATATAATTATCAATTTCTTCCACTGGATTTGTTTCAATTATTTCATTGAATTCATTTTCTAAGTTAATTTGGAAATTATTCTTCTCATCATTAAAAACAGTTTCAATAGGCATTGTACAATCACTTTCAGAAAATTGTATTTCTTCTTTAATATCTTCATTATTTGGAGTTATCTCTTCTTTATTTGTATTTGTATAATTATCGTCATTATTATTAACATTATTCTCTTTTTCGGATTCATTATCTTCATTTCCTCTTGGAGTGTTTTCTTTAATTTCCTCCATCTCTTTTTTTATTTAAAATTGAGATAAAATTGAAATATCAAATTTAAAAACAATCAAAATTTCTTTAATAATTTATTTATACTTTATAAAAAAAACTTATTTTATTAAATACTTAATAAAAGATTTTGATTAGATAAAGTCGAACCTTTTAATTTTTTATTATTATTTTTATTATTGCTGTTAAGAACTGGCGTTTCATTATCTGAAACAGGTGTTATATTACTAATATTGTTTATTATTAGAGGATTCTCTTCTTTTTTACCTGGAGTAATACTCGAAATATTTTCTTCTTCTTTTTTTTGATTTAAATGTTTTTTCTTATTATAAACCTAAATTTTTTTATTCTAATATATAAATTTTTTGACAAAATAAAAATTTGTTTTTTATTTTACAACTAATTAAAAATTCAGTATTTATTATATTTTAAATAAAATTAATTTAAAAATTTTAAAAATTTAATAAAAAATTAAAAAAATTACATTCCATAAACTTGTCAAATCATCAAAGCACCAATCGAATTTTAATTGTTCTTTTGTTAGTAAATATTGTGATATACATGTATATAACAATTTAACGAATAAACCCCTCAAATAATCATAATCAGGCCTATCCTCAAAGCGTAAGCTTTTACAATAATTTAAATAATACGTAATTTCATCAGGCAATCCAAAGCATAGTATTTCTGTTGGAATTTGCAATTTTTTTTCCATAATTTTTGCATATTTATCTTGATTATTTTTGAGTCCTTGCCATGGTAAATTTCCTTTTAAAAAAAAGACTAAAACATAGCCAATGCTTTCCAAATCATCTCTTCTACTTTGCTCTATACCCAAATGTGTATTAATGCTAACATATCTTGCAGTCCCTGTAAGGGCTCTATTTTCTCTATATGGGATATGTTGATGAGTTTTTGGATCTTTATATTTTTTACTCAAACCAAAATCAATTAAATAAATAATATTTGATTTATCTCCACATCCAATCAAAAAATTTTCTGGCTTAATATCTCTATGTAAATAATGATGTTTATGCATATATTCAATTCTATTAAGCATTTGAATTGCAAGCATACAAACTGTTCCAATTGTAAATTTCTTGGCATTACAATAATTAAACAATTCAATCAAATTCGGACCTAAAAGTTGCATTACTAAATAATAATAATCCATATTTTCTCCATATCCATAAAATTTTGGAACTCCTAATATATCTTCTTGTGGTATTCTTTGAGCACCACTAAAATCTATTTGGAAATCCTGTGGTGCTCCTATAGCAACAGCGGCTACTGGATTATTTTGCTGAATGTGTAATAAGGTTTTTAAAACAATAAATTCCATTTTAAGTTGAGGTGCAGTAACTTTAGATTTCCTAATTTCTTTTTTTGTCGCAACTTCTTCATTATCACGAATTGAATAAGTCAAAAATATCTGACCGAAAGCACCTTTACCTATTTCAGTTAAAAGAACAAAATTTTCTTGGACTAGATCTTGTTTTATTTTTTGTTCTCGTTTTTCTTTTTCTTCATTCTCTTCTTGCGAATAATCTTCAGAATCTGATCCAGAGTCTGATCCTTTACGTTTTTTATCTCTATTCTTTTTTTTTTTTTTTTTTTAGATTTATGTCTGCGTTTTTTTTCTTTAGGCGTTATTTCATCTTCTAAAGAATTTTCTTGTGGTTTTTCATCAACTTTTTCCATCATTATTTTAATTGTTATTGCTTGTTATAAATTCTTAAATTTTATTTTTTAATTCACTTGAAATTTTTTTATTCTTTGGTAAGTTTTATTATTAAAATTTTTTATATTTTATTTATTAATTCGAATTCGAATATATTTTGAATAAAATATTTTTTTTGAAAAAATAAAAACAAAAAAATCATATTTAAAAATAAATCAACAA
>Ga0194116_10004926_pt1 | contig 14949 bp, 16 predicted proteins | sample TA2MahsurfametaG_4_FD_148617 | JGI IMG/M metagenome (GOLD analysis project Ga0194116, IMG submission 148617) | Freshwater microbial communities from Lake Tanganyika, Tanzania - TA2015008 Mahale S9 surface | ecosystem: Environmental > Aquatic > Freshwater > Lake | place: Tanzania: Lake...
TGCAATCTATTCCAGGAATGGGTGCCGCTGCAAATAATATTTCCTCCGCAGAAATCGAAGCCCCTATGAAGAAGTCTATGGCATTGATTGACTCTATGACTCCAAAGGAGCGTAAAAATCCAGCTCTTCTCGAGCAGGGCGGTCGTAAAATACGTATTGCCAAAGGTGCTGGTATGCAAATCGCTGAGCTTAATCAGCTCATCAAGCAGCTTAAGCAATTCCAACAAATGATGGATATGGTCTCTAAGAATCCTGGAAAACTTCAGGCTATGATGAGTCAGTTCCAGCAACACGCTGGGCGATAAGCGAATCCGCCAGAGTTTAACCGGATATCATAAAAATCCGGTTAAAACTTTTTTACACAAAAGCCTAAAGAATTTCTAAAAGACGCCGATATGTCGAGTATTGGATGAAAATCATTTTAAGTAGCATGTGATGTTGTATTATCACTCTTTTAAAGACGGTAATCGTTGGACTGCAATCTTAGATGAAACATCTACATTTCAATCAATCATACGGAAAGCGTTAACAGTTCCTGCGAGTTTTTATGACAAAAAACCCATGAACCGACAAAAGAAGCTTGTTGATGCTCCCCTCTGATATTATAAGGAGTGCTCGATCATGGCCCAGAAAAAAGTAGGTTTTTTTGCAAATTTGTTATCGAAGGTCGCTTCTTTCTTTGGGTTTGGAAAATCTGAAATGGATCAGCCATCAGAGATTAAAAAGGTCATTAATCCAAGGCCGAGACTTCCAAAAGATGGTTTTCAAGTGGATGCTGGATTGCCGGGTAGATATCGCTCCGTAGCGGGATTAGAAAGCGGGGCTAGTAATCCTCAAAAAAAACAGAGCAAACCAGAGCAAACCAGAGCAATCCAGAGGGGTATCGCTCATAAATTTACTAGGTACTGAGTGTTATTTTTGAGTGCCAGATCTCTTTCTATATGACATAGATATTTCCATTTCTTTATGATAAGATGCTGAGACGCTGTAATATTGCGTTTATTAATAGACAGAACAGGCCTTGGTCGCAAAGAGTTTCTGTTCACATTTTATAAAAATGGAGTTAATCATGAGTCATATCGTATTAAGTGCACAAGAGCGCGTGCATATTGGGAAAGGTGCGAGCCGCCGCCTAAGACATGCTCAAAAAGTCCCAGCAATCGTTTACGGAGCTCATATGACTCCTATCGCTGTTGAGCTTGAGCATCGTCATGTTGTAAATTTACACAGAAATAAAGAAATATACAGCCAAATCATTACCCTTGATGTTGCTGGTACAACACATCAGGCTATTATCAAGCAACTCGATCGCCACGTTTACAAAAACAAAGTGCTGCACATTGAGTTTCAAGCATTGTCTGGAACAGATAAAATCACTGTTGATGTTTCACTAAACTTCCTAAACGCTGACCGTTGCGTTGGTGCTAAGAAAGGTGGTGAGCTTTCAGTATATCTTAAATCAATGAAAATTCGCTGCTTGCCATCACAATTGCCTGCGCATATTGATGTCGACCTTGCAAATCTTGATTTAGAACAAATCATTCACTTGTCTGACCTAGCACTTCCAGCTGGTGTAGAGAGCTCAGATTTAGCATATGGAAAAGATCATGATTTAGCTGTTGTAGCTGTTCATGCTCTTAAAGACGACAGTCAGCCTGCGAAAGCTTAATGACTGAACGTGTTTGTGTGTGTGGCCTGGGAAATCCAGGGCCTGAATATTATGATCAGTATCATAATTTTGGTGCAAAGCTTGTTGAAGAACTTTGTGACCGTAAAGGCTTTGCGTTTTCTCAGCACACCAAAACACGTGTTCGCCATGCCATTGGTATGGTTGGTGAGATTTCTGCGCACTTTATTATTTTGCCAGTTTATATGAACCAAAGTGGCCTACCTATACGCCAGTATTTGGATTTCTATAACATTACTTCTGACCGTCTTATTATTATCCATGATGAACTCGATTTGCCCTTTAGCACTTTACGTATGAAGTTCGGTGGCGGCTCTGGTGGTCATAATGGATTAAAAGATATAACAAAGCACTTGAGCACCGATAAATACTGGAGAATTCGTGTTGGAATTGGGCGCCCGCCTCATCCTGAAATGAATCCTGCTGATTATGTTTTATCGCGTATTAGTCGCGAACATTCTGCCGTTTGGCCTGCAATTCAAGATCGCCTCTACAGCTCCCTTGAACCAATCATCAAGCGAGATTTACAGTTCCTTGCACAACAATGGCATCGTTAATTATAAAGAATTCTTTGCACCCATAAGCGCTTCGTGTGATAATCATTCTATTCTATAAAAATGAGCACACTCAATATATGAGTCAAGATGATGGCATCATTAATGATTTTCTCAAACAAGATTATCAATACAGTTGGGAGACCTTAATTGAGAGTCACTCATTCCCTCCTGGGCTAAATGAAGATACTGTCCGTGCAATTTCTAAAAAGAAAAAAGAGCCAGAATTTCTTCTGAAATGGCGACTACAAGCCCTTGCAAAATGGCAAACCTTAAAAGAGCCACATTGGTTGGCCGGGCATTACGACCCAATTGATTATCAGGCTCTGAGCTATTATTCAGCTCCAAAATCTCTAGAAAATGCTCCGAAATCTTTAGAAGAAGTCGATCCAATTTTATTAGAAACATATGAAAAGCTGGGTATTCCACTGCATGAGCGCGCAGCTCTCGCCGGCGTTGCGGTCGATGCTGTTTTTGACAGTGTTTCAATTGGTACAACATTTCGAGAAACTCTGCGTTCTGCGGGAGTAATTTTCTGCTCCTTTGCCGAAGCTGTGCATGAGGTTCCTCATCTTATTGAGCAATATCTTGGTACTGTTGTGCCAATTGGTGATAACTTTTTTGCGGCACTAAACGCAGCTGTATTTTCTGATGGTTCGTTTTGTTATATTCCTCCTGGCGTTCGATGTCCTATGGAGCTTTCCACATATTTTCGTATCAACGCTATGAATACCGGGCAATTTGAGCGCACACTGATTATTGCAGACCGCGATAGCACGGTTAGTTATTTAGAGGGGTGCAGCGCACCTCGCCGCGATCAACATCAGCTTCATGCTGCTGTTGTTGAGCTTGTTGCCTTAGAAGGTGCAACGATTAAATACTCCACTGTGCAAAATTGGTATCCTGGTGACCGCGATGGGCGTGGCGGTGTTTTAAACTTTGTAACAAAGCGTGGATTGTGTGCCGGCGATCGGTCAAAAATCACATGGACTCAGTTGGAGACAGGCTCTGCTGTCACATGGAAATATCCATCAGTGATTCTGAAAGGCAATCGAAGTATTGGTGAATTTTATTCTGTTGCTGTCACAAAAGACCGACAACAAGCCGATACTGGCACAAAAATGATTCATCTTGGAAAAAATACTCGCAGTAAAATTATTTCAAAAGGAATCTCTGCCGGACACTCTTCGAATGCATATCGAGGACTTGTTCGTGTTGGGCCACGCGCTGAGCATGCTCGAAATTTCACCCAATGTGACTCATTAATCATTGGGAAGAATGCACGCGCTGATACATACCCTACTGTGAAAAGCACAAACCATACAGCGCACATTGAGCATGAGGCGAGTACTTCTCGAATTTCAGAAGAGCAGCTGTTTTATTTAGCTCAGCGAGGGGTCGATCAGGAAACAGCATTATCGATGATTGTGACGGGATTTTGTAAAGAAGTTGTCAAAGAGCTCCCTCTAGAGTTTGCTGTAGAAGCTCAAAAGCTCTTGCAGGTCACACTTGAAGGAAGTGTTGGGTAAAATACAAGACAATATTATAAATATAAAGAAGAGGATGCTCATGCTAGATCTGAAAGATTTCACTGTGAAAATTGGTGAAAATACTGTTATTTCAAAGATGAACTTATGTATTCCAGAGGGACAGTTACATATTATCATGGGGCCAAATGGTAGTGGGAAAAGTACACTCACACAGGCTATTGCTGGAAATCCCGCCTATGTCGCTGAGGGGCATTTAAGTTATCGAGGTCATGATTTGACCCTGCTCAGTCCACAGGAGCGTGCACATCTTGGAATCTTTGTAGCTTTTCAAAATCCTGTTGTTATCCCAGGTGTTTCATTGATTACGTTTTTGAAAACAATCGTAAATGCTCATCGAAAAGCTCGTGGCGAAGAGACTCTCGATGCTGCGGATTTCCTAACTCAAGCAAGAAATTGTGCAGAGCTTGTAGGGCTTGATGAGTCATTTCTATATAGAAATTGTCACGAAGGGTTTAGTGGTGGTGAAAAAAAACGCGCCGAACTCTTACAGATTCTCTTGCTTGAACCATCTTTTATTATTCTTGATGAAACAGATTCAGGTTTAGATCGAGATGCATTTACATTGCTTGTTGAGCTCATTAATCGCTTGCGTAACCAAAATCGGACTTGGTTGGTGATTACGCATTACGATCATTTTTTAGAGGCTCTTCAACCCGATTGCGTGCATGTTTTATGGAAAGGTATGCTTATTGAGCAGGGCTCGCCTCATGCTGTAAAAGAGCAATTACGTGTTGGTGGATATCAAGGGCTTGCATCTAGAAAGGGAGTTTTGGAGTCATGAGTAAATTGACTAAGAATCAAAAGATTATTAGAAATTTCGATCGACAACAAAAAATTATTGTCCCAGATGGTGAAAATCTTGAGTTGATTATTGTGCTTGATGAAATACAATATTCCGATAGGAATCGCGAAATATTTGTAACGATTGAGTGTCACTCTCATAGCGAATGTCAGGTTGTTTGGTATAACAAGTCTTTTCATCAATCCTCGTGTAAGCTTGATGTGCATTATATCCTTCACGATCATGCCATCCTTTCAGAATCAATTTATTTGACAGATCATGATGCATTGGAATGGAAAGAGCACTATCAGATTGGTTATGCAGCAAAACTCAATGTCACGGCACTTTTTATGCGCAACCAACCATCAACTCTCCAGTATCATTCAAATATCATACATTCTGCGGATAAAGGCCAGTCTAATGTTTTGATTAAGGCTGTGCATTTTGATGACCAGCAGACAGATTGTTGTGGAGAAATTCAAATTCATCCAACAGTCAAAGATGTTTCTGCAAGTTATTATAATCATCATTTAGTATTTGCGGCTAATCCAATAATCATGGCTGAGCCACAACTTACTATTCAATCTGGAGAGGTTGAATGTCGGCATGGGGTCACAATAAGTGAAATGGATGCAGAGGCTTTATTCTATATGATGTCTCGTGGACTCACTATAGAGCAGGTTCAGACACTCATTGTAGATTCATTTTGCTCACCTTGTCTTAATCACCCCTCTATAAAATCATTGTATTACGATATGTTGCCAAGGAGAGTATAAATGTCGATACGTTCTGATTTTCCTTTAATTGTAAACCCACCATATGAGCCTTTTTGCTATGCAGATAATGCAGCAAGCACACAGCAGCCTCGTGCGGTTATTGAAGCAATGCAAGATTATGCACTTCATATGCACGCTAACATTCATCGCTCTCCATATCGTCTTGCAGAAAATGCATCACATATATACGAAAATGCACGTAAAACTCTAGCTATGCGCTTTAATGTTCCGCATCAAGGTGTTGTTTTTACATCCGGCGCAACAAGTGCACTCAATATGCTCGCATTTTCCCTATCCCAGGAGTTGAAGCCTGGTGATGGCGTATTGTTATCTTTGCTCGATCATCACTCTATGATTGTGCCATGGCAAGAGGCTGCTAAAAGGCACCAGCTTAAAATATTTTGGGCACCTTATGATCGAGAAACGGGATGTATCGATTTGAATGCGGTTAAAGATATTGTACAAAGACACCCTGAAATCAAAATCATGAGTATTATTGCAGCTTCGAATGCTTTGGGGACAAGACAGCCTGTTGAAGAGCTTATTTATCTTGCACGTTCCGCTAATATTAAAACGATTGTTGATGGATGTCAGATTGGTTTAGAGCCCACAGATTTACAACGCATGAAAGTCGATTTTTGGGTTGTCACCGCGCATAAAATGTTCGGCCCTACAGGAATTGGCGCAGTTATGACTCCTCATGAAGGAATCTGGGATACTTTGCCTGTTTATCAAACCGGTGGCGGCGCAATTAGTATGGTTCATCAAAATAATACGCTGTTTGCTCATGGACCTGCTCGCTTTGAAGCGGGTACTCCGCCAATTCAAGCTGCATATGGCTGGGCCACTGCGATTGAATACCTTAATCGACATTCATTTTATCGAGAAAATCGATATCTTCGTCAACTCACAGATTATGCTGTAGAGATGTTTAAAAATATTTCAGGATATCGAGTGCTCTTTTTAGATAGCAATGACCGGCTACCCGTTTTTTCATTTGTGCACGACCGTATTCACCCGCATGATTTAGCAACATACCTCGATCATTTATATGGGATTGCATCTCGTGCGGGGCATCATTGCACAATGCCATTAATGGAATCTTTAGAGCTGCCAGGCACATTAAGATTATCATTTACATGGTATAATACCAAAGATGAAATTAATAAGTGCGTCAAAGCACTAGAACAAGCTACAGGGTTCTTTAATGTCTGATCTTACTGCGTTGTACCACGATCTGATTTTCGATCATAGCCAAAATCCCAAATGCTTTCGCACTCCGAAAAATATCGTGCAAAAGCATGAGTCTTTTAATCCCTTATGTGGAGATAAAGTTTGCTTGTTTTATGATGGGCAGAACTATACATTTGAAGGAAAAGGGTGCGCTATGTCGATGGCTTCTGCATCACTTTTGTTAGAGCATATTGCGAATCATGCGCATACCAATCCATTGACATTTTTAGCAGATTTATTTCAGATGTTAGATGGTACACTTGCAGATGATAAAAAAAGGTCACTCGGTAAATTACAAGTGCTAGAAACCGTGAAGCATTATCCTTCTCGGGTGAAGTGCGTCACACTTTCTTGGCATGCTCTACGTGAACTTATTCTTAAAGGAGGAGCAGATGTTAGCTCAGAGCATTCATCCTGCGATTGCCCTCACCCGTGATGTGATTGGGCTGATCATTCCTGCTGGAACACCATTCCCCTTGAAATCAGGGATGCTGGTACAAATTACACAGGCTTTAGGCTCATCGTTCACTGTTTTTTGTGAAGGACATTTAGTGCGCTTATATGGCAGAGATGCAGATGCTCTTGGTTTGCCTGAGCCTGTGGTTGAATTGCATTCCGATCTAGCCATGCCTCTGACGGAGCAGCATGTGATGAAGACATTGAGAGGGATTTACGATCCGGAAATTCCTGTTAATATCGTTGATTTGGGGTTAATATACGACTGCCGAATTGAGCCGCTAGAGAGTAATCAATTAAAAATTTGGATTGTGATGACATTAACCGCGCCAGCCTGTGGCATGGGTCCAATTCTTGCGGGAGATGTTGAGTATTTATGCAAGCAACTTCCGAATGTTGCAGACGTTCATGTTGATGTTGTTTTCGATCCGCCTTGGACTCATGAACAAATGACACAAGCAGCAAAATTAACACTCGGTTTAATATAATAATTTTATTTATAAGGAATCACTAGAAATATGGGATTAAGTTGTGGTTTGGTAGGGCTACCAAACGTCGGAAAATCAACATTATTTAATGCACTCACACGGTTGCAAATTGAAGCACAGAATTATCCATTTTGTACAATTGAACCAAATGTTGGATTAGTCACTGTTCCCGATCCAAGATTATCGGTGTTGTCTCGCTTATGTAAACCATTAAAAGAAATCCCAGCAACATTTGAATTTGTTGATATTGCTGGACTCGTTGAAGGGGCGTCAACTGGTGCTGGATTAGGAAATCAGTTTCTTCATCATATTCGTGAAGTTAATGCAATTTGCCATGTTGTGCGCTGCTTTGAAGATCCGGATGTTGTCCATGTATGTGGCTCTGTTTCGCCCGTTCGTGATGCAAAGATTATTGAGCAAGAACTTATTTTAAGTGATATGGAGCTTCTCGAAAAAATGATTGCAAAAAAATCCAAGCAATGGAAAGCTATGGGCGAAGTTGGACAGCAGCAGCAAGCTGCATATGCGCAGGTGCTCGAACATTTGAGTGCAGGGAACCCAGTAAGAACATGCTCCGTAGAGCTTGTTGAGTGCCCACCATTACTCAGTGCAAAGCCATTATTTTATGTTGCAAACCGCAAAGAAGAGAATTTCTCAGCTCCTAATCCACATGTAACAGCGTTGTGCGATTATGCTCAGGCACAAGGTAGTACAGTGGTGATGGTAAATGCGGCATTTGAGGCTGAATTGACTGCGCTTGATGAAGAAAGTATCCAAGACTTCTTAAAAGATGCAGGACAAGAAGAGCCTGGATTGAATCGCGTTATTAGACATGCATATGGACTTTTAGGCTTAGAAACATTTTTTACAGCTGGTGAAAAAGAAGTTCGAGCTTGGACCATAAAAAAAGGCACTTATGCACCACAAGCCGCAGCGGAAATTCATAGTGATTTTGAAAAGCATTTTATCCGTGCTGAAGTTGTGAGCTACGATGATTACGCACACTTTGGTGGAGAGACTGGTGCGCGAGCTGCAGGAAAATGGCGCTTAGAAGGCAAAACATATGTTGTTCAAGACGGCGATGTGATTGTTTTCCGCGTTGGTGTTTAGTTGAATGGACCTTGAATTGTATATACATTATTTTGAATCTCAGAAAAATGTGATAGAATCATTAAATAATTCAATAAGATGTTGAAAAATATGATTGCAATTCCAGGTTTTATTCTCAGTAATCTCTTGCTAGGTGCTGGTGTTTCTCTTACTTCTGGCTGTGCTAGTGATGTTGTAGACGAGCCATCGCCAGTGCAAGAAGAGGTGAAGGTCCCTATTGAGAATGCATTTACGCAGAAAGGAACGATTTTTGTTCAAACTGAAGGTCAGTTGCCTTATCGCATTACTTTTTCATATTTGCAGGAAGATCAGGGACATTATCATATGGTATTATCCCCCTTTCTTTTATCACCAATTACTCTCGATGTTTCCGATCGGGAAGTGCGTTTAGAAGTGGGTGGAGAGACCTATTTTAATGATGATGCGCGTGAAATGTTGTTTAGTTATGTTCCCGAATTTCCTTGGGCACAAATCCCCAATCTGATACAAGCTGGGCAGTTGTCTAATACGGTGTGGGAGCTTGATAATTGGGAAGACCAAAAAGGCTTTCGTGTGCGATATGATAACAACCTTTTAGAGTGGAAAATCAAAGAACATGAGCCAATGTATTACACTGTGACCCATGAAACAGCTTCATAATGATGTTCTTTTAGGAACACATTTATTTGACTAAATATTTTAGAGCCAAAAAAACCTCGATGGGCTGAAAGCGGAGATGGGTGTGGCGCACAAATTAAAGTATGCGCTGCATTCGTCAAGACTTTCTTGTAGGCTTGTGCATGATTACCCAAAAGAACAAAAGCAATTGGATTTGATTGAGCATTCAGTGTTCGCAAAACGCGGTCTGTAAAGTAGGTCCAGCCTGCATGGTTATGTGAAAAAGCCTCACCAGCCCGTACAGTAAGACGTGTGTTTAAAAGAAAAATTCCTTGATTGCTCCAATGTTCTAAGGATCCGTGTGTTGGTATAGGCATTTGCAGGTCAGCACTCATTTCCTGAAAAAGATTGCGCAGTGAAGGTGGAAACGGAACGCCTTTTGGAACAGAAAAGCATAGACCCTCAGCCTGTCCTGGACCATGATATGGGTCTTGCCCAAGAAAAACAACCCGGACCTTATCCAGTGGTGTGAGCTGAAATGCTCGGAATACTTGTTCAGATTTTGGATAAATGATTTTTCCAAGTTGATATTCGGTTTCCAAAAATCTTCGTAACTCTTTCATGACGGGTTCATCAAAAATGCCAGCAAGAGCCTGTCCCCATGGGGAGCCTAAGAGTTGTATTTCTTTTGTCATGTCTGATTTTCTCTTAATTTTTTTCGATAGAAATGTTGTAACCACCATATGTGCGGAGATTAATGGCTCCACGATCGTGAAAAAGAAGATATTGCCCAATAATTCCACTGAGTATTCCTGTAAAAGGAACTTCAGTTTGCAATGTGAGGCTTTTTTTCATTTGGCAGTATTTTTGCACCGGGTAAATGAGATTTTTTTCACTATCTGGTATCACAGTGAAGGGAATCTGCAGGCTATTTGCAGCTTCAAAGAGTTGGTTGAGTCCGATATCTTCGATGAATGTGCGACATTCAGTGGCTGAGATTTTTTGATTGCCGGAAATTAAATCACGCCATTGTGTGACATCTTTCCATTGATAGGAGGTTGTCATTGCTCGCTCAATCAGGCCAGCATCTTTTCTTGAAGTTGTTGAAATTAATGGTTTGGCCCATGTAGCACCCTGATCGACCCAGCGAGTATGCAATTGTGTGGCTCGCGTGATTCCAACTTTGAAATCAGAAGTTAGAGCGCAGTATATGATATGAGGCTCAAAGCATACGGATTGTGCCCAGGCTGGCTCACGGCATGTGCCCTGATCGTAATGACATCGATAAGGCTGCAAAAAACATAAGTCGCATCGTGCGAGTTTTGTGAAGCATACCCAGCAGTAGCCTTTTTGAATTCGTGTTGTCTTTTTACAGCCAAGACATTGAGATTTATGTCCAAGGGTGATCGTGATTTCATGACCCACAAGGTCGTTAAGATTTTGAATGGGATTATGAGGATTTTGATAAAGAACAACACCATCTGCGGTGATGGAGTGCTGAAGTTTTTCAAATATGGTCATGAATAAGACCTGTATAGGGTATTTGGCTATGAGTGGGCTCGAACCACTGACCCCAGCATTATGAGTGCTGTGCTCTAACCAGCTGAGCTACATAGCCGAAAAGGTATTAGCCAGTCGAAACTGGAACAAATGTTATTCTATCAAAGCTCTTCGTGCTTAGCAAACCTTTATATGTGGGTTTTAGAAAGATTTTTACAACTTTCTCTCAATCTGCAATTCAATATAAATATGATTGCAACCCGATCTGCCGCATCAGTATAATGGCCAGATTCAGGGAGTCTCTGTAAGCACCTCTTTTGCTATTAGAGTGTAATTTCATAATAAAGGATTTTGTGACATGATTGGACAAAGAAATTTAAGAGGTGGCATGAATTCAGGTTATTTTCATGCAGCGGCAGATTGGATGGAATGGTATATGTATCCTATTTTGCAATGTATCATTGGACTTGCTGTGCTGTATCGCTGTTGCAATTGTAGTCGATTTTTTCGACGTGTCATTGTTGAATCTTTTGCGCCGAACTGTTTTAAATCTCGCGTAGGAGCTGGGAATATAGCATTCTCGGATGAAAAGCTTAAAAGTGTTCATAACGAGCCATTTGCAATTACTCAACGATTTAATATGAATGAAAATTATCCTCAAAATGATAAGCAGGGCGCTTCTCTGACGAAGAACTCCTCTTGGGTGATTTTAAATGATGATATCATCACTCAAGAGAATTCTATTTTGAAAATCTAATACATATAAGGCAATAAAAAAAGCAATGTGCCTAGGGCTATTCGGTACATTCCAATATATTTTAAGAAATTCCATTTATATTTTTCAGCAATAGCCCATCCAATAACGAGTCCGATAATGGCTAAAAAAAGTTGGAGAATTGTCGGGAGTGCGAGTTGATTGCGATAGGTATCTACCCCAATCTTCACGCACTGTAAACATAAGTTAAGGCTAAAACTGATAATTAATGTGCGCCTAAAATCAAGCTTAAAAAAAAGTCCAGGTAAGAACGAAGCCGTCATGCGAGAGAGCCCTGGCACAAGTGACCCTAAACTATCGCAGAGTCCAATAAGTAGCCAAAGAGCATTAACAGAAATATCTTTTTTGGGAAATTCTTTATCCATTTGTCTTTGACTAATAAAATACAAGAGCCAGCCCATAGAAAAGTGCAGCAATGCACTAGGTAGTGCGAATTTCGAAATGATCTGTGATTTTGTAAGAAAGTATGCAAGCACACCAGGCGCAATCGCTGCCAATATTGTTCCAATTGGTTTTGGATAATCTGAACGATTAGACCGAAGCCAAAGAATAATCAGCAGTCCTGGTGCGAGCCATAGATGAAAATCATGTACAGTTTTGGATGTAAGATGATAGAGCGTTTTAACATGCCAGGATGATGAGATTGGAAAAAGTTCCAAGATGCTATGACAAAAAAGTGGCCAATGATTGTTATACATTTGACATACCTGTTGATATCTTAAGACGTTATGGATATGTGCCCATGGACTATTTTTATAGCACATGGGCGTTGTATCGGGAGACACACATCCTTTTGTGTCAAAAGAAAAATTTACAACCTTTTTAAGAGTTGAGTTTCTCTCTAAAGAGGCGATCGATTTGAGCTGGGTCACCAGTTCCTTTTGTTTCTTTCATAACTTGCCCAACGAGGAATCCTAAGATCTTATCTTTGCCAGATAAAAACTCTTGGAATTGTGATGGGAATTTGAGAATTACTGCATCAATAGCCTGACTGAGTGCATTCACATCCGATACTTGTTTGAGGTTGTGTTGCTGAATCAATGCATCCACATCTGTATGACCTTCCATAATGAGAGCAAGTGCTTGCTTTGCTGTTTTCGAGGATAGTGTTTGGTCAGATAGGCGATTGATAATTTGAGCTAAATCTTTTGGCTGAGCTTTAAAATCTTCAAATGTTTGATTGTTTTTGTTTAGTAGTCCAATACATTCCGATAATACAAAATTCGCAAGGGCTTTTGAAGATGTTTCTGGTTGTGTAAGGTGGCTACGTGCGTCATTCAAATAGCTTAGCCATTGTGTATTATCTAAGAAGAAGCTGGTTTCTTTAGCAGGAAGTCCATATTCTTCAATTAATTGCTTTTCTACCTGCTCAATAGAAACGATCTTGCGAGTATTGCGAATTCGTTCAATCCATTCCGAAGTAATTTCTAGAGGTTTTAAATCAGGGCAAGGGAAATAGCGGTAGTCGTGGCTATCTTCTTTGTCGCGCATTGCAATTGTTTGACCAGTAGATTCTTGGAATAAGCGTGTTTGTTGACGCACTTTTCCACCTGCATCAAGAATTTCTGCTTGGCGTTGTGTTTCATACTCTATAGCTTTTTCAATAAACCGGAATGAATTAATATTTTTAATTTCACATCGTGTTCCGAGTTTATCTGAGCCTATTGGTTTGAGAGAAAGGTTAACATCAACGCGGAATGAGCCTTCTTGCATATTTCCATCGCAGATATCAAGCATTTTAACCAGACGGTGTAATGTCTTGAGGTATGCGACCACTTCTTTTGCATTAGAAAAATCAGGAGCTGTAACAATTTCTAATAATGGGCAACCTGCACGATTCAGATCGATTGCAGAAGAATTTGGAAGGAAATCATGTAGTGATTTTCCTGCATCTTCTTCAAGATGTGCGCGCACAATATGAACAGAGTGTTTCTGATCGTCCACATTAAAATGAAAGGTCCCATTTCCGACAATAGGCTTGTCGCTTTGACTTGTTTGATATCCTTTTGGCAGATCTGGATAAAAATAGTTTTTACGTGCAAAGAATGTGTTTTTCTCAATATGTGCGTTAATAGCAAGTCCAAATACAATTGCTTGCTCTACAGCCTCTCTGTTGAGAACTGGGAGTGTACCAGGGTACGCCAAATCAACTAAGTTTGCTTGAGAGTTTGGGTTAGCACCAAATGTTGTTGGTGCACTAGAGAAGAGTTTGGATTTTGTTTTGAGTTGAATATGAACTTCTAATCCAATAACTGTTTGATAATTCATACAACCTCCTGCATCGCGATAGGGCTATGGGTAGAATGCCATGGTAGAGCTCGTTCTATTTGTGCAGAGCAATTTAACAGAGTTGCTTCATCAAATGGACGGCCAATTAACTGAAGTCCAAAGGGGAGTCCTTGGTGTTGCATTACAGGAATACTGATTCCAGGTAAATCGGCTAAATTGACTGAAACAGTACATAGATCGGAGTAGTACATTGCAACAGGGTCTGTATCATGTGCATTGTGTAAAAATGCCGCAGACAGCGTTGTGGGGGTTGCAATAATATCAAATGACTCAAATGTTTTGGCAAAAACTTGTTTCAGATGTTGTCGAATCAATAAGGCTTTTTGATAGTATGCATCATAGTACCCAGCAGAAAGAACATATGTTCCCATGAGAATGCGGCGCTTGACCTCTTCTCCAAAGCCCTCAGTACGAGAGAGAGAATATAACTCTTCAAGCGTATGAGCATTTTCATGGCGATGACCATAGCGTACACCATCATATCGTGCGAGGTTTGATGAGGCTTCAGCCGGAGCAATGGTATAGTATGTTGGTATCACATAGTCTTGAATTGGAAGATCGATCCAAGAAACTGTGTGTCCCATTTGCTCTAACGTTGTTAGTACGCGTCGAAATTCCGCTTGACCTTCACTATCCAGGGCTGCAAAGAATGAGCTTGGAACTGCAATTCGATAGAGTTGGTTCGATTCAAGGGATTTACTGAAATCAGGCACTTCTTCATAGCTGGATGTAGAATCTTTTTCGTCCACCCCGCATAAAATAGAAAGAAGTAATGCTGCATCCTCTGTTGTATGAGCAAACACTCCAGCCTGATCGAGACTGGATGCAAAGGCAATCATACCATATCGAGAGATTCGGCCGTATGTTGGTTTAATCCCTACAAGATGACAGTATGACGCGGGTTGTCGAATAGATCCGCCAGTATCAGAGCCTGTAGAAATTGGGGCTAAACCTGCTGCGAGTGCTGCAGCGCTTCCGCCACTTGAGCCACCAGGTACGCGATTAAGGTCAAATGGGTTTGATGTTGGTCCAAAATAGGAGTGGTTAGTAGCCGATCCCATTGCAAATTCATCCATGTTTGTTTTGCCGAGAAGGACCATGCCTGCGTCATACATTTTTTGAGTGACAGTCGCATCATATGGTGGAATGAAGT
>Ga0194116_10004929_pt1 | contig 14946 bp, 3 predicted proteins | sample TA2MahsurfametaG_4_FD_148617 | JGI IMG/M metagenome (GOLD analysis project Ga0194116, IMG submission 148617) | Freshwater microbial communities from Lake Tanganyika, Tanzania - TA2015008 Mahale S9 surface | ecosystem: Environmental > Aquatic > Freshwater > Lake | place: Tanzania: Lake Tanganyika...
CAAATTTTTAAAATCGAAAACTATAATAAGTCTGAAATTTGATTTATAATTATTAAATATAAATTTAAAGGGCGGATTTAGTTGATAAAAAAATAAATGTAAAATTTTAGGAATTGTTAAAATTATATTTTATTAAATTATAATAAAATTATTTAATAAAACTTCAAAAGTCGAATTATAAAATGATAAAAATAAATAATATTTACTAAAAATATAAATTTTTTAAAAATAACTCAATAATAACTAATCAAAGACTAGTATGGCTATTTTGATTGATCAAGTAAATCTTTATCATCTTCATTATATAATTTTCTCAAGAAAATATTTTTTCGAGCTTGTTGAAGCATTCTGGTAAGCTTGGGTTTAATCTTTGTCAAAAGTCTAAGTGAAATATTTTCACTCATTAAATTTTTATTTCCTTTAATTAAATCTTCAGATTTTAATTTAAATTTTTTTTTCCACATTTTTGTTGTGAATTTTTCAACAACTTTTTCTCTCAGATTCTCCTGCAAAATTGAATGTTTTTTACTTGTAATATATCTACTTAAACATAAACAAGCATCAACAAAATGAATATTTAGATTATCATATAAATCCTTATTCTGTAATCCATTTGTTATAATTTCATCTTTTATACCAAATGTTTTACATTCATTTTTCTTACTGAGATTACTATTGAATCCCAAAAAGTCAAGAATTTTGATAATTTCTGAATTATAAGTCCAAAATCTTAAACTATTATCAAAATAAAAATTTTTGCAGTATAGCGAATGTTGGCCTTTTTTTAATACCTTAAAAGAATCCTTATTCAACTCTTTTTTATTAAGAGATTTTTTAGTTTTTAGTCTTGTAATTATATTATTAACTTCTGATTTAACTTGATTTTCGTTTGCTATTGTAGCCTTTTTGTGTAAAATTCTTTCAAAACTTTTAGTCATTTTTAACTCCAAGTATTGATTACAATTATTTATTAAATTTTTTTCTATTTTATTTTTAACTTTAGCTGATTTCCAAGCTTTGTGTACATTATGTATTAATAGTCGATCGTAATTAAAACCTAAAGGAGGCTCAATTTCTTTTAGAATAAGCACCATTTCAAATGGCTTAACAGTTTTATTGAAATTCATATCGTAATTAAGCCAAATAGATATGAATTTATCCATTTCATTTTGAGAGAGTAAAGATTCATTTTCATACATTGATTCAGAAAAGCCTTCAACAACCATAACAACACACAAATTCATAACAAAAATGGGTCCGATAATAATAAATGAAATGAAATAAAAATATGAAAAATCATTTCCACAAGAATACCCTAAATCTGCTGTTAAATTAGCGTAAGAGATAAAATCTGAATTTTGACAAATAGTCTTGCTGAAGGCTTGACAATAAAAATTTGTTTTTTTGCTGTCTTTAAACTCTTTTATTTGATTATATATACTTGGATCCAATAATGATTCTAATGTTTGACTTTGTAAATTCGTGTTCTGATCTTGGAGTTGACGGAAATTTTTTATTGATATTTCGTCTTTTATATCTTTAATTGATTCATTGTAAATTTGTATTTGATTAAAATTATGAATATAGGATATATTTGATTTTGATTTTATATTCATTGTTGTAAATTTATTTATTCGTCTTTTGAATTTTTCGTTTTTAATTTCATTTATTCTTTTAGAGGATAAAATTTTCTTATTGCTATTTAAAATCGAAGTGGAATTTCTGAAAATTTCTTTATCAAGATTCTCGATATCTTTCCTATAAGAAAGATGACTTCTGAAATCAATATCTTCTTTGGAAACATAATGGCTTTTAACATAAAAATTTTCATTATTCCTATAATAAATTTCACCAAAATTTATTCTGTTAAAATTTTCATTTATTAAATTTATCATAGATTGATTCAAACCTAAATCTCGATAAAAGTCCTCATCTCTCCTGCAATCTTGAAAACTAAGCTCATTCATAATATCACTCCAATTATCTCCTGTTGTAACTCTAAATAACAATAAAATAGCAGATGGAAAACTTCTGAAATTATTATATTGATGAATAGCATCTCGATATGGAGCAGTTCCGAACAAATTAACCCCTACACAACCATATATTGTAAATAAAATTATCATTATCAATCCAATATTAATTATTGAAGGAACTAAGTATACTAAAGTATCAATCAAAGAACGTAAACTGGGATAAACTGCGATAACCCTCAAAACACGAAGAATTCTTAAAGCTCTGAAAATTCCAGGCAGCGTACTTATTTTAGAATTATTAGTAATTATATGAAATCTTTCAAGAATATTAAGTATTACGACTCCATTACTCAAAGCAATAACAATGAAATCAAAAATGTTCCATCTACTTATAAAAAATTTTCTGCGGAATACAAATATTTTAAGTATAAGCTCCAAATTAAAGAAAAAGGTCACAATATAATTTGCATATTCAAGTATTGCATCGAAATTTGAATCTGAGCCATTGTATTGAATAGCTAGCACAATTATAGCAAAAAAGATAAAAGATATACTGACAATTTCAAACTTAATACTATTTATAAGCTTATATACCCTTATTTGCCAATAGCTTGAGTCATCTTCATTTAGCTTGATTTTCGGATTGAATTTCAACATTATTTTTTGCACTTTTATCCAATCTTTTTCTTCTTCTGTAAGCGAGAAAAGCTTATTTTTTCTTTCTTTCAATGATTTAAAATTTTCTACGATAACAGTAACAAATAAATTTAAAATAAACATATTTCCGAAAATTATAAAAGAGATATAATAAATATAAACACTAAAATTCAAAGATTTGAAATAAGAAAGATTCATAAACATGACCCAATTTTCGGTGGTTAGCATTGCGAATAAAGTTTTCAATGCTTGCAAAAGGTTATTGAAATTATTATTATTTTGGTACCAATTTTCTCCACTATCAATACATAACTTTTCTTCTGCTATTTTATTGTTAGTGCAGAAGAAATCCATTGTATTTTTAAATAAATTAACTCCAATTAAGGCATATATTAAAATAAATAGCAGTCCAACAACAAGAACATTTCCGATTGCAGGTATAGATTTTATTAAACATGAAATGATTAACTTCAAATTTTCATTCTTAGTAATAATTCTAATGGGCCGAATTGAGCGCAACATTCTCATAGTTCTCAAGTACTTTGCAGCAGCGATATTTTCTGTGCTAATTACATCTATGACCCCAATTATTACTACAAAGAAATCAATAAGATTTGATAAGTTTATTAAATATCCATAATATTTACTTAGGTCATGTTGATCGTTTAGATTATTTGTAATAAGATTATCAGAATCATTCAAACTTGCAGACAAATCTGAAGTGTTAAAAGTTTCTTTTTTAAGTAATTGTTTTAGCATATCTTTTTTTTCTTTTTCTTTGTTATTTATGTTTAATATATTTTTATCATTAAAAGTATTATCAATTGGAATTGCAATTGTATGGGTCCTTTTTAATTTTTCATTTTTAAAATTTAAAGAAAGATCTTTTTCTTCTTCATTTATTAAGTCTGAGGCATTTTTTTTTTCATTGAGAATATCTAAATCTGGATTTAGTTTGCCTTTAAGATTTAAATTTAGTGATGGATCTTCGATGTCTTTTGTGATTTTATTTATATTTGATTCTATATTGTTTTTTGTACGACTACGGATTAAATTTGCTTTTTTCGTTTTAGAGTTATTTAAAAATACACTTCTTTTCTGTGTAGTTCTTCTATTTAAATTTTGATCTTTATTTAAATTATTATTATTATTTAACTCTTTTTTTTCAGCTGTATCTATCAGTTGTTTTTCATTAAATTTTTCGTGCACTTGTTTTTGTCCGAAAATCATTCCAAAAGCAATTATTTTCAATAGACTTTCTGTGAGAAAAATGAAAGTAAAAATTGTATTTGCATAAATTATAGATTTTGCAACTCCTCCTTCTGGATCATTCCAAGGGTTATCCATAATCAAGAACACACAATTTAATAAAATAAAAAACATAATAATGTATTCAAACCATTTGTTAAGTACAATTCTTACACAAAGTTGTCTAAATGAAGAATTTTTATGGAAAATACCCATAGATGAATTCATTATATATATTTTTATTTTGTAAAATATAGAATAAGAAAAACTTTCTAAAATCTCAATGCGCTGAAAGCTCCTTTCCTTTATCTTAGCTTTTAATCTTTCCATAAAGCCTTTAGATTTGTTGTGCCTATTAAGCTTTCGATGATACTCAGTATTTTGAACTTCCCAACTTTTTGCATTAAAGATATAAAATATACCCAAAAATTTTTCCTTTACATCATCTTCAATAGCTGGATTATTTATAAATATATAATGGAATTTATTCGCTCTTGTTCCATTAGTTTGAAATGTTTGCAATCTGTTATCAGGATTGTTATTTTCTATCTCATTTTTTATACTAATATTATCTTGATTTTCCATTTGACATTGTTCAAAATAATTTTTAGATTTATTTATTAATTTTTCTTTCATTTCTTCAATTTTTTCATGTATTTGATTTAATATATCATTTCCCAAATTTTGAGGCTTTATTAAATCAAATATTGTCATTCTATCTCTGATTTTCTTCTTTTCAACTTTTATTTCATTAAATAATGCCTTGAGATTTATTTTATAATATGTATTTTTTCTTTTTAGATAAAATTCCAATTGATATGGATTTTCTAAATTGTAAAAAAATTCAGTTTTTTCAAGTTCTTCGATTAAATAATTTTTTTCTTCATTAAAGAAATTTCTTAATTCAAATTCTTCATCTTCATATTTGGATGTTGTAACATAATTTATGGGATCTATTTTATTGTTGATATTTAAAAATTTATTATTTATTTGATTATCTTCATTATCAAATAAATTTAATGTATTATCATTATAGTTTTCTTCTTTATTATATAAAGATTTTTTAAAGTCCAAATTTTGTTTTAAATATTGATCAACATTTAATCTTTTGAAGTTTTCATATTTAGAAAGATTATTTTCTTCGATGTTTTTCAAATCATTTTCAGAAATCTTTTTTAGTTGATTCCCATTTTGATTTACAGGAACCTTTATCAAATTTCTATTTGAATTTAATTTGTATTTGCTTAAAGAATCTTTTTTATATAAACTATTTTCATTATTCTTATTTTCTTCAGAAAAATCAATTGCATCAAAATTAACCTCTTCTTCAAATAAAAGGTATTTTCTTTCATTTTTTCCAATTTTAGTTTTAGAATCATCTTTTGAAATAATTAAACATCTTTTTGAATTATTGTTTCCATTTTTAATATTATAAACCTGAATTTCACTTGAATTTACTTCTCCTCGATTTTTTTCCAATTTTATTTGAATCAAATCTTTTTCTGATTTATTATTTTTTCTAAAACTTAAATTTTCCAAATTATAATTGATTTCTTTTATTTGGTTATTATCATCATTTTGAACTAAAAATATGGAATCGATTTTTTCTAGTATTTTCTTCTCATTCAGGAAATATTCATCAAAAAACTTATCATTTAAATTAAAATCTTGTTTTAGATATAAAATATTTAGTAAGTTATTACAATTGCATTTTCCCAACATTTTTCGCGGATATTTGTCTATTATAATATTAAAATCAATATAATGTTTTTTATCGTTTGAATTAATCTGTGATTCATTTATTTGATTGTATGGTGTTTTCTCTATGGGTTTTATTATATTAGATGTTATTTGGTTTAAATAAAGATATAAAATTTCATTAATCTTATCTTTATTTTCTCTTATAAAGTCTATATTCTTTAAGTTTTCCAAACTATAAATTTCTTTATTGATAATAAAATTGTTCACTTTATTTTTTATCAATTTAAATGAATATTCACTATCGAAACTATTGTCGCTGTTATTGTTATTAATATTGTTTAATATGAGTTTTTCTTTACGAAGATGATTCCCAATAATTTGTTCAGAAACTGAAATTTTTTTAGATAAATTCTTGTTAAGGTTCGGTTGTTTTTTATCTTTTTTAATAGAATTCTTTGCAGATTTATCAAAAGAAGAACTTTTATTATCAATTAAAACATAATCAACGGAAGTTTGTCGAGTTTTTTTATTATTAGAAAAATCTTTTTCTGCTGAATCAGATAATAAAAGTTTGTTAAAAAATTGCTTATCTAAAATAGATTTCTTTTTAGTATGATTGAATTTTTGGAAATAGCTATTAGTTAATGTAAATTTTTTATCAAAAGAAAAAGCTGATATATTTTCAAGATTTATATTAACATCGATGCTTTCTGCAATTTTATTTTTTTGATAATCATTTTTCAATCGCTGAGATGTATCTGAATTCTTCTGATTTTCTGAATTTCTAGAAGGTGACCAGGAAGAAAAATGATTTATTGTAATAACTTTTTGGAAACCATAATTATTTTCGATGTTGAAATAATTACTATCAGGTCTTGTTGTGCAGGTTTTGACTTTTCGCAAATTAAAATTTTTCTGTCTATAAACTTCTTTGTTTAAAGTTTCATTCTTAAAAAAATTAAGTCTGTTGAATATAAAATCTTTTGCATTTTCATTATCTGTATTTCTTTTTTTTAAGAATACTTGGACACCATTGATTTTTATTTTATTCCTTAAATTATCTTTCTTATTTTCATTGCTAATAATACTTTTTAACTCACTTTGGTTTTCAGCATCATTGAATTCAATCTGTATTTGATCATCTTTTGACACTTCATTAAATCTGCTGTATTTATGATCTAAATCCTTAAAGTAATTTTCTATGTAATTTGCATTTGAATTTTTATAATTTATATCAATATTTAAAGAATTAGCTCTTTTTAATGAAGATTTTAAATTCGGGCTTGATTCGTTTTCTTTTTCAAAATCCTTAGAAAACGATATACTTTTTTTTTTTTCAGAAAAAAAGCTTTTTATTTCATAAATTTTTGTATTAATTTTGTGAAAATTTTCTTCACTGATGTTGTTTTTTAAGTCCCAATCTTTATCAGTAGAAGTAAATCTTCTTTGATTATTCTCTTTTAGATCTGAATTAGATATCTCGTTTTTATTTATTGAAGGAGAACTTAATGAGTGAGATTTTTTAGAGTTTGAATTATTCATTTCTAAATTTAATTTGTTTTTTTTAATTAAATCTTTCAACGGAATCAATAATTTTCTTCCCTTATTTTTTAAATTTTTGAATCTTTTGTCATCCTTTTCAATAAAAATAATATTATCTTCCAAAGTTTCTTTATGAGAATTTTCTCCTTCATTAAAATCATCTCCCTTCATTATTATGTTGTTACTGAATGATCTTATTTCATTAAATAAACTTGAACATTCAATTGGTTTTATATATTTGCTATTTGATAAACTTGAAATATCTTGATTATTGTATTTTTCAATCAAAGTAATTTCTTCTTGATTATCATTCAAACCATTAACATTTTCCTCTAAATTAATATTATTAATCTCCTCACTATTCAAGATTATCAATTCGTTTTCATTTTTTTTACTGAAATTAGCAAAAGTTCTTTTTTCTATAGTTCTATCATCATTTTTAATATCATTTTGATAATTAATATTAATTTCAAATTTGTTATAACGATTCAAATTATTCTTATTAAAATCGTTTTCATATATTGGGTTTTTATTCAAAAGTCTATTTATATTAAATTTATTGAATTGATTATTAGCAATGTTACAATTTTCAACACTTTCATCAGAGCTATCTTTTTTGAAAATTTTAATAAAACTTTTTTTTTTAATAATCCCATGTACTCCTGTCATTGACGCGAAAATATCTTTATCATCTATTTGATTTTTAACATTAAATTCTGCGTTTTCATCATACTTAATTTTCATATTGTCATAGATCATTTTGTATAATTGATCTTTTTTCCACATTTGGATTTCCCCAACATAAAAATCCAAATCAATAGTCGGATCATTTATCATTTCTATAGGAAATGCATCCATCTTATATAATAATTCAAAATCTTCACTTTTATCAAATTTCTTTTCTTTTTCATTTTTATTTTTTCTCTTTCTTCTTATATAAGTTTGATTTGATATTCTTTCATTTCGAAAATTAATTTTTATCTTTGCTTCAAAATTTATTTTAGATTTAATAATCGAATCATCGTTATTTTTTATTTTATTCGCAAAGAACTCAACTAATTCTAAAAATGGTGATTTAAACTTGCTTTTTTGATGATATGTAATCATTTCTGTTCTGTGCTTTACCAAACCTATTTTAGGAAAAGTCATAAAAATTTTCTTTTTAATTTCTATATTCTTGAAAAGATCACTCCTTGCTACTTTGAAATTATCAATTAAATATGCCATGAAAATATTAAGCATTGCAAGATTCCCCAATAATATCAATGATATGAAATATACAATTGTGACGTAAGGTTCATTTGCATCACTTCTATAGCAGTCAAAAAATGTGCTATACCATCCATCCCCAATAATTAAATAAAAAACACTCAAACATGCCTTCCCAAATGAGTCAAAATTATCAAAAAGCTGCACTCCATCTTTATCATATTTATTTGTTTCCTCATTGAATTTTAAAGAACCTTTAAATAGATTGCAACCTATTAGTGCATAAACATATATAAAAATAATCAGCAAAATAAAGTAATTACCCATTCTTTTTCCTGTATTAATTATACTTAAAATCATAATTCTGAAGTCATGCCAAGATCTAATTAGCTTTAAGATACGCAGAATACGTAAAATTCTAAAACTAGACGCAACACTTGTATTGCCTTTATTACTCATTTGTTCATTGATAAATATTATTTCAATTAGACTAAAAACAACCAACATGAAATCAACTGCATTTCCAACATTTATAAAGTATCTTAAGATTCCATTCGAAAAAATCATAAATAAACATTCGATAGTAAACACTGCAACTAAAATTTTATTAAGAATCTCGATTGAATCTACTTCAACTTGTGATTGTCCTTTTCTTTCTAATACTAAAATGATGAAATTGAAAATAATGCAGAAATATAAAAAATATTGAACAATAGGCTGATTAATAATATAATAGCAAAAAAATGCGAATTTATTGTTTCTATGAAACATCTTAGTTCTTCGAAAGTTTATAAAAAATGTTGTTTCTTTAATTGAATTTAAAAAATTATTTTCCCCTGGTAATGATTCCATCTTGTACTCGCCAAAATCCTTAATTTTGGTATACTTTTTTTGATATTTTTTAATCATATCTTCATATTCTTTTCCTGATATTTTGGTTTCAGGGTATTTAATAGAACTTTTTTGGTTATTTTTCAAATTGCTGCCCATGTTAATTGAAAAATTTTGGAGACTGGAGAAATGTCTTTGAGGTGAAATCATCAAGTTTGATGAAAGCATCATTTTGTTATTATCAGATTTGTGAACCATAAAAGATTTGCTGCTTTTTCTAAATGATTTTCTTGGATTTGAAATGGCTAGATGAAAATTATCATTGATATGATTTTTATTGTTTGTAATTTTTTCTTGATTTTCAAAGCTATTATCTAAATTGGCATTCTGCGGATTATCTTGTTTCAATAGAAAATTTGAAGAAATATTTCTATCAAAGAAAGTAATATCGCTTTTGAAATTATTTATATTCTTATCATTTATGTTAATAGTATCTCCTTTATTGTTATTTTGTTTATCAGATGAGGGATTATAATTATTTATTTTTTCTAGATTAAAAAATGCGCTATTTGTATTAATATAATTGTCTGATTTATTTGATTTTTGATGTTTCAGTTCATCTTTTGAATTTAGTTCAAAGTAATCCCAAAAACCATTATCTTTATCCGGAACTACGCTTTTATAACAAGAGGAATTATAATTTTCATTTTCATTTTTAATTTTATGAAGAATCCTATTATTTTGTAAATTTTTATTTGTAAGGGAATCATTAATCTCAGGTACGAGATTATTTGAGTATTTAATGTCATTTCTATCTTCCAAAATATTTTTTTCATTATAAGAATTTATTAATTCACTAATTTTACTTTTATTTCTTTCAAGATCAAAGCTCGAATTGTAAATACTTTTATTAAATAAAGAAGACTTATTATAAAAAGAGACATTATCTATGTTAATTTCTTCAGGGGTAATATTACAAGAATCTATAACGCTGAGATCATCTTCATTGCTAGTAATAAAATTCATTTTATCAGGAACTATTGGATTAATACGTTCTATTACAGAAGGACTATTTGATTTTTTATTACTCCTAGTTATGGCTTTTTTGAATATGATTTTATTGGTAAGAGTCATAAGACTGTTTAATTTATTGCTATCTTTCATATTAATAGAGCTTGCTCTTGTGAAATTTGTGTTTAATTTGTTATTTCTAATATTTTCAATCATTTCATTATTTTTAAATTCCGCTTTATCGAATAATTTCTTAGAAGTTTTATTCTCTACTTCACTGTTTAATCTTTCTTCATCAATAATATTATGACTATTATTAAAATTACTAGCTGAGAAATTATTATTAGGATATTGTGATTTAAATCTATCTTCATTTTCAAATTTTGAGTCTCTGTATAAATCTCCATAATTTTCTTTTATATTTGATTTTTTGTTTTGTTTATTGTTAATGTTTGAACAACTATTTCTATATGATGTATCAAAATAATTATTTTTATTTTCATCTTTTAAATTGTAATTGCTATTGAACACTAAAGTATTTCTATTATTATTCGAATTTAATCTCTTAATCGATGCATCCTGATTATCATAATTTTCTTCATTTTCAATATTTTTATTTTCCTTCAATGATGGAGTTTCAAGTTTAAATGCTAAATTTTCTTCTTTTTCTATTAATTTGAAATTTTTTTCAAAATTAAAAAGTAATATAGCGACAAGTAAATTCAAAAGAAAAAAATTATTAAAGATTATCATTATGATAAAATATATTGGAGCGAAAACTCTACCATGAGCACTCATTACAATATACATTATGCTTGACCATCCTTCAAGTGTTGTTGATTGGAAAACAATGTATAATGCGTTGAAAAAATTTCTAAATGTTGTCAGTCCATAATTAAGATCAGGTGTGTAAAGTTCATTATAGAAATTGGCATTTTTGTCTTTTTGATTTAAAAAATATACATTATTATCCCAAAAGTCCTTTGAGCTTAGGCATAAATTTTCATTATTATTGCAAAAATCTGCACCACCGCAGAGATATTTAAAATTAGAGTCTAAAGGAAGAGTTCCATTTATAGGTACTGGACTTGTTCTACATCGATAATCGAAAATATCTGTCCATAGACTCAAACCTATAAGAGCAAATATAATGAAAAAAAATAGCAAAATTATAAAAACTATAAACAAATCCATCAGTGAAATTAACAAAGAAGATATAAACCCTTTCATTTTTGGAATTGCACTTAGAGCTTTTAATGGTCTCACAATTTTTAAAACTCTCAGGAAGTATAAGTTATTTTCTATAGCAGGAAAAAGACTGATTAACCCTGAAATTATAACAAGAAAATCAAGAACGTTCCAAGAATCGCGTAAATAAGTCTCATCACCATTAACGAAACCATAAGCGATTGATTTAAAAATAAATTCTAATAAATATATACCCAAAAAAACATAGGAGAAAATATTTGATATTTTTAAAATATTAGGGTCATCAGAAGTCTCTAACGCTAAAAATATAGAGCTTATAAAGACAGTTACGTTGATAAACAATATGAATAGATTATTTGTACTTATACGCAAGAATTTGTCTCTGAACCAATTTTCCTTGGAGAATAAATTATATGATTTTTTAACAAGTCTTTTTTTTAAAGATTGAAAATCCTCTTCATTCTCTATTCTTACACTTGTTGCAGCAAGTCTTTTTTGTCGATCAATTATTTTTTTTATATCTTTTGTGTTCTTCTTTGATGACATTTATCTTTATAAATTATTAATATTTTTTCATTAAATTTATTTTTATATTTAGTTAAAACAAAACAGTCAAAATCAAATTTTTAATATTAAAGTTATAAGCTTTATTTTTAAAATTATTAAAATATCAATTAATTCATTTTTATTAAAAAAATTTTCTTAAAAATTTACTCAATTTAAAAAATTAATTATTTTTAGCTTAAATTATATTTGAAATTAGGAAATCATTTTCAAAGCTGAGTATCAACTAAATATTCTCAAAAGAAAAAAAGAAAACTTTCTTCTATGATTAGTTCTCAATATTGAGAAACCGTATAATTTCAAAGATTTTTCTTTGATAAATTAATAAAAAATTTTATGTTCTGATTGACAAAACAAATTAATTAAATAAATATATTCTTAAAATTAATTATTTAATTTTTAAAGATCAAAAAATAAATTTTCCAAATTTTTTTTATTTTATATTAAAAATTACAAAATTTTGGAATTTTAAAAGTTTATATTTTGATTTGAAGAGGTAATTTTATAGCAATTTATAAAGGAAATTTAACTCTGATTTAAATATATTAAATATATTATTCTAAGTTCAAAATAAATTAAATTTTAGATAATACAGTAGCATAAACAGAAATATTAATTTTTCCTTTATTTTATTCTAATGTTTAAAATAAATTGTTTAATTAACATTTATGAATGCAATGTTTTGTATTATTATTGAAAAACTCTATATAATTACAAATTAAAGAAAAATGCATTGAAAGAGGGTTTGTCAAAAATAAATTTTTTATTGTCAATTTCTGAAAGAAAAATATTTATTTTTAAAGGATCAAATAAAAAAACTTTGTTTAACGAAAAAATTGGAAATAAGCTCTATATAATAAAGATTATTATAAAAATTGGAAATAGGCTCTAAATAATAAAGATTATTATAGAATCTCGTCAAAATTTTAACTTTATTTTTTTAGGATTAAATTAAAACTATCCATCAAATAATTATTATGATTCTTTAATTAGTCTTCTTTAAATAAAGAAAAATTAAAAAACGTTAATAATATTATTTAAAGTGAATTGCTTACTGATTAAAACAAAATTTTGTTTAATTAGCCATTAAATATTGACTTGTAACAAATAAGATTAAAGTTTTTATTTTCTTTGTGCGAATCAATTTTAATGATAATTAAATGAATTATAAACTTCTGTAAAAATTTTGAGAAATTTTTTTGAATAATCAATCAATTTTATTATTTTATGTGTTTGTTTTTAAATATCATCAATTAATTTCAAATTCTTTTTTTTAGAGTTAATATCTAACTTGTATAAACTAACAATTCATTGATAAAATTTATTTTTATTAATAAAAAATACATACATAAATAACAACAAAAATATTATTAGCTAAATTTTAGATAATTTTACTTAAACATTCGCATTTTATTTTTTTGTAAAAAAAATTATTTTATTAGTTCAAAGGAACTCTATATTTTCTCCCTGTATTAAAAATGCTTGGTAAATTATATGCACCCGGACCAGGAACAAATTTAGTTGCTAATAAATTAAAAAAGATATTATTTAATTTTTCAGTTATAATTTAATCCAATAATATTTATACTTGCATTTGTTGTTGGTGATCTTTTTCCTAAGCCAAAAGTAATTTTTCTAAAACGATGATTTTGTTGAATATTGGTAGACGGAAGATAAGTTTGAGGAGATATGCAATGAATAGATTTTTGAACATCATCATCATAAAATATAGATTGTCTTGATTTAAGTTCAATTTGCATATTTTTATTCCAATTTCCTTCTATTGGTGCATAAGATCCTGGCCCTGGATATTTTAATGTTGTTAGCGGCTATAAATTTATGTTTAAATAATCAACTAAATAGAGTTTGTTGATCAAAATTCTGTTTAAATAGATAATATAAAATTTATTAATATTGATTTTTAGAAATCAAATTAAAATTTCTTTTCTATTTGTTTATTTTAGACCAAAAAATTTTTGAAGATTACTCAATTTAAATATGAAAAAATTTTAACTCCAAATTTAATTATTATTATCATAAAATGTTAATAAATGATAAATTTTCTGAAAAATTTTTTTAAAGGAATTTTGCATCATTAAAATAAAGATTTTTTTATAAATTTAAACAAAATTAAATTTTCCCTTACAATTGGTGGGCATTTTTCCAAAATAATAGCTCCTTTCTTGTGTTCAACACTCTTTTCAAAACAAGATTTCAGAAAATAAGAATTCGGGGGTGGGCTGCATCTTCCGCTTATATTTTTAATCTCATGCCGTTTACCAAAACCTTGAGATGTAAAACGAGAGCTTTTTCCTTCAGGAATGCAATAAATATTATCAGATATAGGTTTCTGATAATTTCCATTGAATCTTCCAGTTTTTCCAAAAGACCAAGAATAAATAGAATTTTGCAATGAGTTACTTGACATATAAGGTGACATTCCATATTTTCTTTGATTATTTATGTTCTAGTTAATTTTAATTAAAAACCAATTTCAATAAAAACGAGAATTATGGTAATGGTTAAATTTGATTATAATCTTAAAAATCCAGATATAGAAAAATTTTAATTATTTATATTTGTAAATTGTTGATAAATTATTACTTCATTAACGAATGTTGAATGCATATCAATTGATGGATGCCTTATTCTTTGAGTATTTGGCTTTATTAGTTGAAAGGTTCTTTTATTTTTAATAAAAATATAAATATATACTTTTGAAAATTCTGGACTTTATCAAGATTTTCTTCACCTATAAAAACTGAGTTTTCTCTATTAAGAGTTTTTGCAATCTCAACAGATTTAAAATTTCTTTTCGCAAACACAATACTTTTATTATCTTCATCCATTTGTGTTTTTATTTTTTTCTTGAAAAAAAAATATTTTAGTATGAGATTTATTATAAAAATAATATATAAAATTGCTATAAAAGAAAAAATATATATTTTAACGAAAAGTTTTTTATATGTGAAAAACAATTTCAATACCAAATCGATAA
>Ga0194116_10004934_pt1 | contig 14919 bp, 15 predicted proteins | sample TA2MahsurfametaG_4_FD_148617 | JGI IMG/M metagenome (GOLD analysis project Ga0194116, IMG submission 148617) | Freshwater microbial communities from Lake Tanganyika, Tanzania - TA2015008 Mahale S9 surface | ecosystem: Environmental > Aquatic > Freshwater > Lake | place: Tanzania: Lake...
CCACAATCCCCAATCCCCAAGTTTATATTAATATTTTATTTAGATCTTAAAATTAATAAATGATATGATATACTTTAATAAAATAAATATCAATTTTCAATAAATCTAAAAAGATTTTATTTTAATAAATATGAAATTTGATTTGATTCTCTGATTTTTATATAATCATTTTAAAATAAAAAATTAAAAAAATTATTGAGTTCCTAATCTTGAACTTTTGAAAAAAATTTTTAGGATAGTTAAAGTCATTTTTTTATTATCAATGAATAAAATTTGATTTTTTTCATAAAATTTATTCAGGGTTTTATAGATTAAAAATATTTATATTTATTAAAAAATTTCACATTCTAAAATAAATCATCATTTTGACTGTTCCTTTCATATGACTCTGACAAATATCTCGAGTTTCTTTCATAACTAATTTGGCTATTCTCATTACTATAATTATAACCATGAATCTCATTTTCATCTTCAATCGGATAAGATCGTATAGAAGGGTGAAAGCCGTTTATATTTCGAATATTATTATAAATACTATCATCATATCTATTAAAATTTTGATAATCTATAGAGTTTCTAATTTACATTTTTTTATAAGAATAAATTCTTTAATATTATGATGATTGGAATTTGAGGAAAAATTAAAAAATAATTTACTCTTTAATTCTATCATCTTTATTTTTACGATTATCTAATGGATACGATTTTATTTTCTCAATTTCATTTTGAAAATCTTCATAATTCTCCATTAAAATTAAAATTTCATTTGAATGAAATAATAATGAATGCTCTATCATCGCTTTTTTTTTTTCCACACAATAACAATAGTCAATAGTACACTTAAACATTTTATTATCACATCTATATAAATGAGTCTTCATTTCATCATAGGTGAATTTACTTCCACATAAATTTCTGCATTTTAACTCGACTTTTTGTAATAAATTTTTTGCAAATATGTTTTTCCGAAATTTATATAGCTTTTTACAAAGACTGCAATTAGTATATGATAACTCTCTTGTACAATTTTGGCAAAATAAAATCCCACAACACTCACTTTCAAATGGTTCATCTATCATAGAGCTACAATTTTTACACAGAAACATATCATCAATATTTAATTTTTCCATATTTTAATTTTTGTTGAAAATTAGAAAAATTTATTAATTCATATTGTTAAAATGTTTATATTGAAAAATTAATGGTCTTCTATGAAATATGGAATTCAACTTGAGGTTTTTTTATAAGCAAAAGCTCATTAATTTACTTAATTATGAAAATTAGCAATTTATTTTGCTGTATAAAAATTCCTCTTTTTTTTTATACATTAAATTTTAGTTTTAATAATTTAAAAAATTTTTTGAGAAAAATGAATTCTCGAAATGATATAAATCAAGATACTAATGATAATTCAATTAATATTGAATTGCAAACAAATACTCATAAATCAAAAGGAGATGATAATGATGATATTTTAATAACAGCAGAAACGTATGATAGACTCAGGGATAGAACAGTTAATATCAAAAATAAAAAGTAAATTATTAATTTATTCAAGATTAGAAGATTTGAATTTAGATGAAATCACAACAATAATAAATTCTTATGAACCTGTTCAAATAAAAGATTGGCCTAAGAGGCCCTATAAAGCTATTTTAATTGTAATTTATTTTTTTATTAAATAAAAATTTAGGTTTTTTTGCTGTTGTTTAGTGGATCATTGTTTACCACAGTTGGATTATCAAATTATAGGAATGATAAGACATACGATCATTATATTCCTTATATATTTTTGGGAATTCTATTATTAATTCCTGGAATTTATTATACAGTTATTTTAATAATGATTTGGATGGGAAGAGAGGAATACGAATATGATTTGATTCCAGATCTTGCTGAATAATCTAATGATAAGTTGAATATTTAATTAAAAATATTAAAAATTCAATTAATATAAAAATAGATAATTTAAACCTTATATTTAAAAAAGATATCTCGAGTAATCCTTAATAATTAATTTCTAATAAATATTTTGGAAAATTAAACATTCACTAATAAAATAAATTAATTTCTAATTTATGATAATACATGAGAAAAAGGTCAAATGAAGTAACATCAATCAGATTTAAATGTGGGAAATTTTTCTAAAATCTTGTTTTGTTGAGAAATTGATTAAACATTTTTTAATTAATTTAATGTATTTATAAAAAATTTAATAATTTTATAAAAATTTTAATTTTATCCCCAATCCCCAATTATTTATGTAATTCTGAAATTAAAGACCAGTATTGATGAAATAACAATTAATTAGGTTAAAATTAAAAATAAAATAAAATTATTGATGAATATCAAAATATTAATTCTAAAATTGATATAAATAAATGAAAATATTGGACAAATTAAAATATTCTTATGTAAAATAGGAATTGTGTATAATTTTGATGAATTACTAATTTTATTTCTATATTATTATTATTCATAAACAGTGATAATAAAACAACATATTCTCTGTTCTTAAAGAATTTATTTTATAATTTAATTATTATATAGAATCTATCTACAGAAAATTAGCGATTTAGGAAAATATAAATTAAGTTTAAGATAGATAATTATTACCTACATTAATTTTATAGCAGATGATTAGAATTATTTTGCTTGCTCAAAAGATAAATTAAGTATGTTATTCGAAAAGAAAATTTTTAACAATATTTTCATTTATGAATCTTTAAAAGAATACCTTTATATTTTATTTGCTATATATTTAGGTTATAATATTTTCTTATAATCTTAATTTCCTTTAACAACCTTTTACTTGAATATTGAAAAATTTTCAAAGTTTTAAATTAGTTTCTTTCCTTATTATTTCTATTGAATCAATTAAATCATATGTTCGAATCCATTGTTCTTATTTAAATAAATATAACTAGATACCTTTATGTTAAGGAAATTCTCTATTTGTATTTTCATATTATTGGAAATTATAATTTCCCTAATTCCAATTTAAATCTTTAAAAATGTTTAAATTAGAACCTACTATAAAGAATTAATCATTCTTAATTCACTTTAAATTAAGGATAATCTCTAATTTTTATTAAAAATCTCATAATCTTATAGATTCAGGTTTTAAATGGATATTAATTGTATTCTCTTTATTTAAATCAATTAAAATCTTTTTATTCATAATCAAATCAGAGAAATCTGTGCTTTTATTAGTTAATTTAATAGAAAATTTAGAATAGTTATCTTTATAAAGATCAGTTAAAATAATAAAATGATCATTTTTTTTGGTGATTTATAAGATACAACTATATTTATGTCCTGAGAATTTATATTTTAGATAATTAAAATTTATAATTTTTCATAATAATGAAATCATATTCTTCGAATTATATTGACTTCTCAAAAGCTCCTAAAATGCAAGTTCTTAGTTATAACGATGGTTTGACATCTCTGAAGTTATTGTCCGGGAATGTAAAATCCTACGAGACTTATGATGAATCATTACTAGCGTTGAAAGAAGAACTGAAAAATGTCAAAATTATTAATAGCCTTAATGGACGTTTTAATTGGTCTCAAACAATGCTGAAAATGTCAGAAATTTTAAGAGTTTCGGGATCTGATGATGGATCTATTCAATTGTGGATTGAAAAAAATGGAGAATTCAGTAAAGCACAGGTTTTATTAGGACATACAGATGCAGTCAGTAGCCTTTTAAAAATTTCAGATAATACCTTTGCATCAGGATCTTGGGACGGATCTATTAAATTATGGCGAGAAGAATCAGATGGATTCAAAGAAACCCAAACACTTTTAGGACATATTTACAGAATTTGGATATTAGTGAAAATATCTGAGAAACTAATAGCATCTGGATCCGGGGATAAAAGTGTTAAGTTATGGCTGAATCTAAATGGACAATTCGAAGAAATGCAAACTCTTAACGGGCATAATAATTGTGTTGGATGCCTTTTAAGAATTTCCGATACTTTGATTGCATCTGGATCCGAAGATGGGACAATAAAAATTTGGAGAGAAGAAAATGGAAAATTCGTTGAGGTTCAAACTTTAGCTCATGGTGATAGTGTGTATAGCTTATTAAAAATTTCTGAGAATGTAATTGCTTCCGGTTCAAAAAATGAAACTATTAGAATTTGGAGGCAGGAAAATGGAATGTTCGAGCTAATTCAAACTACTAATGGACTTGATGGTGCTGTCATTTACTTACTCAAAGTCTCGAATAACGTCATAGCCTCAGAGTCAGTTGGAGAGAATACTATATTATGGCATTTCGAAAATAATTAAATTAATCAGATAAATAAGTTAAAATTTTTATTAACTTTTAACCTATTATATAATTTAATAAAATTCTATTTATTTAAAACATATGCTCAATTTTAAAAGTTATATGAAATTATTAACAAGTTTATATTTCATTATTATTAATTAAAAAAATTTAAGTTTGTTTTTTCAATTACACAATTTAAAAAGTGTTTATAAATTCAAATAAAAATAACCCTATCTCCTATTTAATTTAATTTGATGAAATTTTATAAAAAATATTAAAAATCAGTAGTAATCGGGATTTGTCTCCGATATCTAAACTTCCTTGTAAAAATTTATCTTGTTTTGAAATAAAATTAAAAATATACTTTCAAAAATAAAATTATCCCAAATGTCGGTATAATTCCATTAATATAAATTACTATTTTATTAATTTATTTTTAATTGACCAAAATTCAATATCTATCCAATTGGATTAAAGAAAAAATTACATTTAATTGACCAAAATTCAATATCTATCCAATAGGATAAAAGAAAAAATTACATTTAATTGACCAAAATTCAATATCTATCCAATAGGATAAAAGAAAAAATTACAAAATAGTTTATTTTATTATATATGAACAACATTTATTTTCAGTTTATGCATTTACAATCATTTTATTACTTTTTGAATATTATTTTTAATTATAATTTTTAATTATAATTTTAATTTATTCAATATTTGGGAGAGCCTTTCCATATTAGATCTAAATTTATTAATTAATTATTTAAAAAAAGTTCAATTAAAAAAATAAAAATATTTAATGATTATCTGAAAAATGAATGTTTATATATCTTCCGAGTAGAAAAGTTTATGATTACCAATTTGAACCAGTTGAAGTAATTTATTAGATTGTTTATTATCTCTTGCATTTACAAGGAGTTTTGTTAATAAATCTTCTATATTATTTAAATAGAATTTATCCTTTTGATATTTAACCTCAATCTTTTTGTAAATTCGATTTTTATCTAGTTCTATGAAATCATGATTGGATATGATTGATATTAGCTTACGCTCTTCTTTAGAAAATAGATAGTATTTGATTATTTCAATTTCTAACATTTTTTTGAAATAAGTTAAGCTATCTGAAAAATAATGTAAAACAGAAGATTCGTCTTCAAAAATCTTTTCTCTTTTAGCATAATCAATTCGGCTTTTTTTAGAACAATTCTTGCATAATTTAAAGAAAATGTCTGATAAATTGAAAGTAAATGCTATAGTTTTTATTTCGGAATATAGTTCTTTGATATAGTTATCTTTTTCAATATCCTTATTAAGTTTATCAAATATTATACGGTCATTATCGAATCTTTCGTTCCTTTCGAATTTAGTTGTTTGAATACTTCCTTTTTTATTATCAAATTCTCTTTTAGTAGCACTTTTATTCAGTTTTTTCTTTTCTTATAAATTATTTAATAAATTACCTCTGAAATTTTTAATTAAACTTACTTCAGACGTATTTTTTATTTCTCTAATATCTATCTTTTTTATTTCTTCTTCTAATATTAGAATATCATTTACGATCAAAGAAATCAGCATTATTTTTACACTCAACTTCATTAAATCTCTGTTGAATAAGTTTAAATTGCATCATCAAATTTGCATTTATCTCGAAGTTTTTGAATAATCCATATACAAGTTTTTTCTTCATCTCGAAATTGTTTATAGAATTGTTTATAAAAGCAAATATTAAAAAAATCATCATATTAATTGAGAATAATAAGGCTATAAATTCATATAACTTAGTTACAGATCTAGAAAGCATATAAAACTTTGGGCTAGACCTGAATCTTACTTGAAGCATTGTTTTTCCTGGTTTATAATAACGATTCAAATAAGGGGATGATTTGTATAAAGCTTTCTCAAGAGATATTGGGTAAAATAAATACCTTGAAAAATATAATAAATTATTTTGGGGATTGGGGATTGGGCTATATCATAAAATGATTTATTTTAATTTAAGTGTGAGTGAAATATATGAAATTTTTATAATATTTAAGAAAAAAAATTTGAAATTAATAAATTTGAATTTATGAACCTCAACATATTCAACCTCACCAATAATAATTCGCAAACTTCTAACAATAATTATGAAATGCTAAATTTTGATAAAAACAGCAATTACGGAAAAAGTAATTTAAACTCTCAATTGCAAAATGAAAATAATTTTTTTCCTCAATTCAATTATCAAGATAATAATAATGCTTCAAGTCAAAATTTTTTTCAATTTGATATGAACAACAATTATCCAAATAATAGCCAAAAGTCTTATTCAAATTTCTATCCACAAAATAATTATAATATGAATCCTTCAGAAACACTTTTTGAAGAAGGAAATCTAAAACATGCTTTTTTTAATGTTAATTCGAATTGTAATAACACTAAAGATAAATTTTTTCTAAATGAAACAAGCAACAGAAATAGTAAAGTCTGGTCTGATAAACATAATTTCAATTTTTTTTCAAACGATTCTCAAAATATTTTAAATAGTCAATATTTTAATGTTAATAAAAATAAAAATGAAGAAATTTTTAGTAGGAATGAAATTTGCAATAAAAATTCATTTAATCATATTTTAAATAAAAATGAAAATTTAAAGAATAACCAGTCAAGCTGTTCAAGTACAAAAAGTGGGAGACATTTTATCAAAAATAATATTTCGAAAAATTCGTCTAAACAGATGGTTGAAAGTCTTAAAATAATAAAAGAAGCCATTGAAAATGAATTTAATGAAAACTATGAATTTTTTAACCAAATCCCCACTCCAACAAAAGAATTAAAAATTTCTGAATCGGAATCTAATATTTATCAAGATCTAAAAGAAAAATCTAAAAAAAAGAATTTAAATAATGATCAAATGTCAGCTAATTTTCAACCAACAGAAAAACTCAATTATATTGCAGCGGACAAATTTCAAAAATATTTGACTGAAAATCAAAATTTAACTACAAATGAAAATAACAATGTAAATTTAAAGCTTCTCAACAATGTTCAGAAACAATCAAAATCTAATGAAAATTTGAAAAAGAATAGCTGTAATTTTAATTATGCATCTTCCACTTTGAATTTAAAAAAGCAATATGATTTCTTTACAAGCGAAAATTATTCCAAAGAAATAAATTCAACAAATAATGAGAATAATTTTAATTATATCCAACCTCTATATAAGTATAAAATTGATATAAATAAAGAAAATATTCCAGTTGTTCCTTTTAAAAATCTTATAAATTTAAAGAAGAATAATATAAATACAAGTGTTCAAAACAATGATTTAAAAAATATAATTGACCAAAACTTGAATGATAATTTGGACTCTTTAGGAATCGATTTATTTAGTTCAATGACTTTTAGAAAAAAGAATTTTTTTGATATAGACACTCAGCAATTAGAAGAAAAACATAATTTACCTCGCGTTGAAAATATAGAAGGAATTTCAAAATTACATAATATTAATACCAAAGAATTCAAATGTGATGAATCAGAGAAAAACAACCTAAAATTAAAAAATGATTGCTTGAATACAACAATAAATAAAACTGAACCAAATATTCCTAATAAAGATAACAATCATTTAAAAGATAATATTAATATTTCAGCCTTGGAAAACCAACAAAAATTTGGGAATCTAAACTTTTTAAAGAATCAAAAACTAAGTTGTGAAAAAAATAAGGAAATAAAAAATTTGAATTTTCTTATTAATAATAATAACATAAATAAAAAAGATGATTTTGGATTATTAGAAGAAACACTAAATGAAACCTCTAGAAATAAAGAACAAATTCCCAAATTTAAAGATTTAAATAAAAATCAAAAAATAGAAAAAATCGAATTTTTCAAAAGCCCTAATTTTAAACAAGAAATTTCTTATAAAGGAAAAATTGAAACAGAAAGGGCAGATCTATTAAAAAAAGAAGTTAAAAATCAGATGATAAAAGATAGGCCTAATAAAAACAAAAATTTAGAAGTACATTATTTTAATTCCATTTGCAATAAAGATGATAAAATTATCAGCAAAATAAATCATTCTCCAAATAAAAAACATTTTAATAATGATCAATATAAACAAGAAAAACATAATTTTCAACAATTTCTGAACAAAAATCAATCCAATTCAATATCTTTGAAAGAAGAAGGAATTAAAATTGAATCTAAAAAATCTAATTTTCAAGATATAAATAATTCAAATATAAATAATTATTTAGTTAAAACAAATGAAAAAAATTCTGAAGAAAATAAAAAGAATTTGGAAAATTCAAATATCAAAATAGAAAAAATTTCAAAAGAAGATATGGAAAAAAATTTGCAACTAAATACTCAATCACAAAAAATGAAATTTTCAATTGATCAAATTAAAATTCCAGACATCGAAATGTTAAGAAATTCACAAAATAAAATATCTTTACTTGATATAAATAAAACCTTCACTACTATATCAGATGAAGAAATTGATAAAATCGCGAAAAATTGTTCTTTATCATATTTAAATCAAGAGTTTGATAAAATAAAGAATTGTGTGAAATATGCAAATTTTATTCGGGATAACTATACTAAGTTATTTTGGGAAGTTGAGAACTTTAAATTAAAATTTAGAAATAATTGGAAATTATATTTGTTAAACTATTTAATGGAGGTCGAATACTATAATTATATTTGTGAGAAAATGAATCAAAATTATAAATTGGATTTCAACAAGATTGAAGAGAATTTATCAAAAATTGCACAAAAGTTTTAAATGAATAATATATTTTTTCAAAAGTTTTCTATTGAATTTTATATTTTTTTTCAAATGTTGTTAATTTTGAACGACTTATTTTAATTTCTATAAAGCAAATTTTAAAAGCCTTTTACAGTCGAAAAAAATATTATTTGCTTATTTCATATCTTAAAAGAATTTTAAGCATTGAAGTACTTAATAAAATGATTTTACATAAAATTAAATCAGATTATTTGTAAATATCTATAATATTATTATTGATTTGACAATCTAAATTAAGAATTTATATAAAATTTGATAAAATTTTTTAAAAAAAATTTAATTGATTTTTAAAGTTTTTTTCAAAATTATCTTATTTTAAAAAATTTAAATTGATTCTAAAAATAAAAAATATTTTTTTCTCTCATAAAAAATTGAAATAAAAATTAATTGAAAATAAATAAAACTAATCAAAATGTCTGGAATAAATAATATAAATAAAACCCTATGTATTTTAGGGAATAGCAAAGTCGGTGATTTATACGCAAAAAGAATAGTTTCAACTTTGAAAAATAAATTTCAATTGGATGATATTAAGTTAATTGGAAATGGAGGGTAACTTTATTTTAAATTAAACTTTAAAAAGAGAGCATATGAAAAAATCTCATAATTTGAATTCGATAGTAGATCTTGAAGATATGAGAGAAAAAGTTTTACATTTATGGAGATATCATCAAAAAAGTATCTTGAATATGAAATATTCTAGTTGGCATTTATATCAACATCCATATTTAAGAACAAATCAAATGATACTTCAATTAGTAACTTTAAATTTCAATATTTTTAATAATTTGTTTTTTTTTTCAAATATTCATTCATATGAAAATAATAATTTTCATAATCATTACAAAAAGATATCTAATAATTAAGTAATCAATTTTTAAAAATATAGCTTGAAGAAAATGATACATTTCAAAATATTGTAAGAGCTAGACCTAGTTGTATTATTGGTTTAGAAAATGAATTCTTAAGCAGAGAAATGATAGCCAATATCAATAGTAAAAAGCCTTAAAATTAAGATTATAATAGAAAACATAAGATTTTCCAAATTATATCTTCTAATCTATTATTTTCTAAAAAAATTATTTTATAAAATTAAAGTGTTGTAAAAATATAATTTATCTTTAGAGGGATATCAAAACAAATCCCTTCGCGATCGTGTAAGGAGACCTGATTGCTATATGCTAACTAATACAGTTAGACATTGGGATGAAAATCACGGCTTTTTCTGTGATGAGGCATTTTATACATATGCTTTAAAACAAATAAATAAAAAAAATTTTGTATATCCTTCTCATTACATTGGGCAATATGGAGTATATGATGCTTTAAGACATATATTTATTAAATCAGGAATCTTTTCAGAATTTGTAAAAGAAGACAGTATTTTAGTAAGCAGATTCCACTCTCTTGATGATATTGAAAAAGCAAGACAAAAAGTAGCAGAAGAATTTAGAAAAGCTCATAATTTGTCCAGTGATAACACATTAATATTTTTAGCACCAGGTGATACAGTCGAGGAAAATGTATATTGTATTGAGGCCTTTATAAAAGGTTATAATGAATTTATTTATAAAAATTCATATCCAACTTCACTTTCTCATTATGCTCCTCCTAAATCTCAATTTAAATTGGTTATTTCATTACATAAAGGAACTTCTTCAGAAACATTTGTACGCGAATATCTTAAGAATAGTAATATAGAAACTGATTTAATTATTGTTACAAATGAAAATAATGAGCATTTTGATGCAATTTGTGTAAGAAATTATTTATATATTTATCTTATAAAAAAAGATTTTATCTGAAATTATTTAAAATTAATCTAAAGGCATCTGATTTTGGATTTGTTTATAATGGACAAATGGTCAGTAGTGCAGTAGCTTTAAATCTTCACTTTATGACTATGCAAAATATGGGAGATCTTCATTATTTCTGGCACACATGGCAAAATAGATGGCTTGCTGATATAAATGTAAATGCTGACAGGCCTTTAGTTAAAGAAATGGCAAGTGGAGAATTCTGGTTTGGAAAGATTTGCGAAAAATTATGGTAAAGGAAAATCAAAAATATTATAAATTTATTTTCTTCTTTAAAATTAAAAAATTTAGCGAAATGCATGTTAATACTGATGCTAGATGGGATCAAGCCAGAGAAGCTAGGCCTTTTGTAATTGAAAGTTTATCTTATAAGGATTTAGACAGGTCTAAGATTAATAATCAAAGAGATTTAATGATTAACAATGAAGTATATGATGAATATGAAGATCCTTTTGTTATTATGTCCAAAAAAATTTTTAATTCAATGAAAAAATATCAAAACAGTTATTTCATGACACCTGATCTTACTTATCTTTCAAAACCCATTCAGAGCTTGAAGAAAACAAATACATTATTTTAAAATTTGAAATAAGTTCTAAAACGATGCATATTTAAAAAAAATTTAAAATAAAATTAAAATTCTTTTTCGAAAGTAAAATTATTATTGAAGACAGGAAGAAAAATACTTTAAAGCTGTTAATTAAAATAAATTTAATAAAATTTCCATCTTCCAAATTTAACTAATTGATAAAATTTCTTAAAATTGTAAATTTTAAAATAATTTACTATATTAATTAATAATAAGAATTTTATTTTTTTTAAATTTTTTGATTATAAAAAAATTGAAATCATCTAAACTAAAAAAATTAGAAAGCTTTTTAAAAATGAAATTTTTTTATTATTTTATATTCGGTCGCTTTTAGATCTATTTAATTATTAATCATTATTCTTTATTTTGTTGAGAAAAAAATTAGCCTTATTTTACTAATCTTTTTTGAACTATTTTGACAAGAGTATCAACAATTTCTTCTTCTTTAGATCTATCTAATTTTTCTTTATCATGAGTAGATTTAAGTTGAGTTTGTAAACCTAAATTAATTTCTTTTTCTTTTTCTAATGCAGCTTTTCTGTTTTCTTTTTCTGTTTTTTCAGTTGATTTTAAAGCTTTTTCATTTTCATATTCAGCCCTCTTTTCTTCTTGGGTTTTTTTAGCTTCTTTATTTAATTCAATTTCATCATTCATTTGTTTTACTAAGTCAGCATAAGTATCTTCTAAATTTTGTAAATATGTTTCTTTGCTTACGATTTCAGCAGAAGCTTCTTTGGAAAATCCACTAAGAATTCCAAGTAATTTTTCTAAAGCACCTTGATCAGCATTCATTGATAATTCAACCATATTTGAGTATTGATCAGGAACGAGTTTTCTGATTTGTAAAAATGATGCTCTTTGTTCAGCTTTCCAAGCAATATCTCTTTTTTCAGAATCAGTGGCACCAATATGTTCATATTTGCCAACTCCAGAGACAGATCCAATCATTTGTTTGAGTTTGCTAATTACATCTTCTAATTTGGATACTAAAACTTTTAACCCAGCAATTTTTTCTTCGTAATATTTCTTATCACTTTTGAATTTATTTTCTAAATCAATAAGAGTTTCAGTGAGTGAATTAATTCTGTCATTAAAGCTTTGAATGTTTAAATTAGCTTGATTGATTAAACCTTCTAATTCAATAATTCTTGCTGCTAAAGCTTTAATTTCACCATCTAATTTGGCAATTTCTGCAGTGAGTTTATCGATATGTTCTTGGAATTCAGTATCTTTTGCTCTGAATGTTTGGTCATCATTTTCTTGATCAGTTTGTAATTGATTTTTAAGATTATTCAACATAGACAATACTTCAGTAGCATCTTCTCCTTTTGCAGAAGAAAGAGATAAGCTAATAGTTTCAATAAGACTACTAGCAAATGTATTTTGTTTTAATGATTGAATTTCATTTAAGGAAGCGAAATCGATCGAATTTGTAAGACCGATGGAAACTATCAAAATAATTAGGCAGACATTAATGGTTCTCATTTGTTATTAAAAAAAAATTATTTCGAAATTTAATACTATCGCTATCCGTTTTTAACATATAAAAAGAACGTTTCTAACAATTAAATAAATTATTAATTTTTTATATGTAATAAATATTGATCGATAAAGTAATTCAAATAAATTCTAATTTTCTTATATCATCCAATTCTTTTAGATTAAACTTATTTTAGATGAATTTAATTTTTAACATTCAAATTTTAAAATTATAAAAATTTCTAATTTTTCAAAAAGTCTTTAAAAGATTCTAAAAATTCTAAAAATTTCAATTAAATATGATAAAAAAAAAGTTTTTAAAGAATTGTTAAATTAATAAAAGCAAATATTTATTAAATTAGATTTTTCTCTTTTTATTACTATTGATAAAAAATTTATCTATTATTAATGATTTTTTCCTATTTAATTTATTGAGATAAATCTGCTTTTAAAGCATCAATATGTTTGACGGTGTTGACGTATTCATCATAATGGCTTTGAACAATACTTGTTTGTTTAGCACAAAGATCTTGACTGAATTGTTGTCTTTTGACTCTAGCATCAAGAGCTTTTCCATAGAAAATTATATCGTTTTTAAAGAAATTGATATTTTTATGATTTGCGGTTTGATTGGATTGGCTTCTTTCAATTTCTTCTTTAGAGGCGGAAATAAGACTTCTAGAAGTTTGGATAATTTCATTTAATCCTAAAATTCTTTCTTCAGTTAAGAATGTATTTTGAGTGATCTTAATTTGAGTGTTGTCAATAATTTTATCGACCATCTCAACAATTTTTCTGACAGCTTCAGGATTAGCATATGTTTCTTGTTTTCCAACACGACTAGCAAGTAAAATTAAAGTACTAATTAGTCCTCTATTGGCAGCACCAGTTAATTTCATAAGTCCCTTCAAATTTTGAGTAAAAGTGGAGGTTTGAATAAATGAAATGACTTGTACATTAAAATTTTTCATTTCAGTTTGTTTTTGTTCTGCTCCTAGTAATTCATCGGTAGCTAAATTTTTTAATCTCTTCAAAACTTGAACTGCTTCTGTGAGTTCCTTTTCTTTGGTAACTTCTTCTCTTTTAATTTCTTCAATTTGATCTTTTGCATTTTTTATTTTTTCAATTTCTTCTTCAATTGTATTTTTTTCTTTGTTGATATTTTCTTCAATTTCTAAGTTTTCTTTTTCAATAACAGCAATAATTGATTGAAAATTTTCAATTTTTCCTTTTAAATAGTTTTGGCTATTAACAGCACTTTGGTTGAGAACAGCGCAGGCTTCAACACCTCTGGATTTATAAACTGTCAATAATCTATTAGATGCTTCAAATCCTTCAGCAATTACGTTTAAATCTGAAAGTCCATCATCATCGCTTAATTGAACTAAGTTGGAAACAATATCTGAGTAAGAGATCTTCTGGATAGAGTTAGCACATGTTAAGATCAAAAGAATAGCGAGTAAATTTAAAGTTTTATTCATTTTTATTAAAAAAATAAAGAATAACTTTTAAATAGTGTCTATCCGTTTTTTACCAAAAAAACGTATTGTTATTTATTATTTTAAAAATATTAATTGATTAATATAAAAAATGAATTTTTATAAAAAGAACATAAAAATAACACTGTAGAATTTGGATTTTAATGATTTTTTATATTTTTCTAATTGCTAAAAAAATTATTTTAGATTATCGAATATTGATGATTTTCAATAATGATTCGAATTATTATATCAAATATCTTTTTTTACAAAAATTTTTTTGAAATATAATTAAAAAAAGATTGTGTATTATTGAAAATTAAAAGTCTTATCCATAACTTTTTTTTCTTAATAAAAAATAAACACCTTCAATTTTGCCTTATAAATAAGCTCGATTAAAGAATTTATTTCCTAAATTATAAATTATTTTACCTTGGAGCTTCTCAAACAGAAATTTTTTAAATGGTCATATTTTA
>Ga0194116_10004938_pt1 | contig 14907 bp, 10 predicted proteins | sample TA2MahsurfametaG_4_FD_148617 | JGI IMG/M metagenome (GOLD analysis project Ga0194116, IMG submission 148617) | Freshwater microbial communities from Lake Tanganyika, Tanzania - TA2015008 Mahale S9 surface | ecosystem: Environmental > Aquatic > Freshwater > Lake | place: Tanzania: Lake...
CATTGGTAATCCAGACCAACAGAGCGCATGGCTGCAAGGGCCTTCAAACGGCACAAGTCCGGGAAATACTGCCGTTTACATGCCCATTTTCCAAAATCAGAATTTGGTTGGGCAATTGGACAGCCTTCTTTCATTCCCCATAAATGCCTCTCAACATACCAATTTGCAATTGCAGTTTGATCATGCGCACCGACGCAGGGTATCTTCTGTTCGAGATTCCCTTTGGATATCCTTAAGCACCGATGGGGGGATAAGCTATCCGCATTCTATTTTACGCATTGCAGAAAACGGGCAAGGAGTTTTTGCCACGGGGAGCCTTCTTACCACTCAATTTTTGCCCCAAAGCAGCGCCGAATGGTGCGCAGCCTCAACCATAGGCAATGGATGTTTAAACCTTGATTTATCTGCCTTTGATGGATACCCCGACCTAAGATTGGCATTTGTGGTTCAAAACAATGGGGGCAACAATATTTGGTTAGACAACATTCGTATAACAGGAATGTGCAGCGGTCCGCCGCAGATAGCCCCTTTGGCCCAGGCAACCCAAAGCGATACGGCATTTTGCGCCAAAGACAGCCTTGCTTTAACCGACAACTCCTTGTTTAATCCCACTTCTTGGTCCTGGACATTTTCCGGGGGCTTGCCTGCAACCTCCAGCCTGCAAAATCCCACCGTCCAGTACCTGAATTCGGGGGTATTTTCAATTCAACTTGTGGCTAGCAATGCTTATGGTAGTGGAACCTGGCAAAGTTCGGTCTCGGTTTGGCCAAAACCTCAGCCGGCTTTGGTATATCAAACCGGTGTTTTATCGGTCAATGGCAGCTATACCCACTATCAGTGGTATGAAAACGGGCAGATTTTACCTGCCGATACCCTTCCAACCCTTCAGGTTGTATCCAATGGAACCTATCAGGTAGAGGTTCAAAACGAATATGGTTGCAAAGGGTTTTCTGAAGCCTTGTGGTTAGACCTTTCTATGCAAACTCCTATGTCAGTAACGTTTGCTGTTGTTCCCAATCCCAGCCAAGGTATGGTACGAATTTTGGCTTGGAGCGGCCAAAAGGCAAATTGGACCTTATACAATGCCCAGGGACGCAGTTTAATTGAAGGCGAACTTAATGAATCGGGGTCTTTAAACTTGGGTCAATGGCCAGCAGGATTGTATTGTTTAGAAATTGAAGGGTACGGCCGTGCCCGTATTGTTTTAAGGTAATGGCCAGTGCAAATCAAGCCCAGCATTGAAATGGCTATTTAAAAGGGCTAAGGCTAGTAGAAAAAACCGTCGAGATTCGTTGTTCTGCCGTATCTTTGCTTAGTGAAACCTCTGCTTAACGATATACTTCCTTTAAAACAGTGGTTGACAGACCATTCCGATTTTCTGAAAATTACTGGCCCTTGTTCTGCCGAAACCCCGGAACAGGTGAATTCAGTCATGGAAAATCTGGCTAGCCTGCCTGGATTGCATTATGTTCGGTTTGGAGTTTGGAAACCAAGAACACGGCCCAATTCATTTGAAGGAAATGGAAAAGCTGCCCTAGCTTGGTTGCGCAATGCTGCCAAGGAAACAGGTTTAAAGCAAATGATTGAGGTGGCTGATGCTCAGCACGTAGAAGCGGCCCTTGAAGCCGGCATCGAAGCCCTTTGGATTGGTGCCCGAACCACCGTAAATCCCTTTAGCGTCCAAAACATTGCCGATGCATTGCGGGGGGTTGATGTGCCCGTTTTTGTAAAAAACCCTATCAGTCCAGATTTGCCCCTTTGGCTGGGCGCGCTCGAGCGGGTTCATGCCTCTGGAATCCGGAAAATTGTGGCGGTTCATAGGGGCTTCACCTCGTACGACGCTCATCCCTACCGAAATGCCGCACGCTGGGAAATCCCTTTGCAACTGAAAGGAATGATACCCGAACTTCCTGTTATTTGCGACCCCAGCCACATTGCAGGACGACGCGATTTGGTTCCCGAAGTGGCCCAAAAAGCACTGGATTTTGGCATGCAAGGGCTAATGGTTGAATCACATCCAAACCCCGATTCGGCATGGAGCGACGCAGCACAGCAATTATCCATTCAAGACCTACCCGATTTTTGGGCCCGCCTTGAATATTCAACAAGTTCCGGCCCCTCACCTGAATTTAACGACCGACTTTGGGCCCTGCGCAAATTAATCGACAGCCTTGACGAAGACCTTTTAAATGTATTGGCAAGGCGCATGGAATACACCCGCGAAATTGGGCAACACAAAGCCGAGCATAACATCACTTTGTTCCAACTGGAACGCTGGAACGAAATACTTGAATCACGAACCCGCAGAGCCGATGAATTGGGCTTGGATGCCGATTTTATTAAGACTATGTGGATGGACATGCACCAGCGCGGGCTTGAAGTTCAGGCAAAAGCATTGGAATCACTACGCAAAACAGAAATTTCGCAGAAAGAATAAACTCCATTAGGGCTTAGGCTGCATTCAGGAACCAACCCTTGGTCGCACGAGAATCCTCTAAAAAAAGGCGCTTTCCCAAGTTAAAAAGTCATTCCTTAATGAATGTTTGAGCGTAGGTTTGTTGACCCGTTGAAACGGAAACAAAGTAAATACCCTGCGCCAAGCACGAAATGTCAACAACATGGGTGTTTTTTGTGGCAATCAAAACTTGGCCAAAAAGGTCGATTATTAAAATTTCCTTTGGTTCGGTTTCAGAAACATCCAAATTCAAATGATTCTTGGCAGGATTGGGGTACACTGAAAGGGTATTTTTTATGGTTTCCTTTATTAAACCAGTGGTTTCAGAACACAAACCATGGGTTCCCAATTGATTTCGGAATGGACTGTTCAGCATAGCGGTTTGGGCTCTGGTTCTTTGGTCGGTAGTGAACATATATACGCTTGGACCTCGAGTATAATCCATGAAATTCATAAACATTTCTCCATCGGGATTATTGGAGGGCGAGGCACAAGATCCCGCTTCATGGGGGTAAGTTGGCGCTCCTGAGTTTTGACCCGCAGCTGGTGGAGTGTCATTGCAAAAGTCATTCCCGCAATCCTGATCGCCCCAAATGTGCCTTAATCCAACATAATGCCCGGCTTCGTGGGTTAAAATACGCCCATCAATCATGGGCGACAAATAGCTTCCGGAAGGAAATAAGGAGTTGGACCCAACCACTTTGGTGTAACACCAAATTCCATCTGTAAATTCGGTGGCATTGTTGGGTAGGTCCATTAAACCGCTGAAGGGTGGGCCTGAAGAAACCCCAGAATAGGTTAGCGCGGTGTTTTTATCGGTAATCCAAACGTTTAGGTATTTTCTTACGTCCCAAATGGTTTGGGGCTTAAGTGTATTATCAAGGTACGCTTTCATGGTCGATTGGGTTGTATAGGTACTGGGATTGGGTATTCCCAACGACAGGTAATTTACCCGATGTATACCAGGCTCAGGCAATAACTGACCACTCGTATCTTTGGTTGCCAAACAAAATTGAATATTAAAATCCGCTATTTTAATCCGTCCGTTTTGGTCCAGGTTTAAACCAGCAATATTCTGATTTACAGCCCAGTTCACGAATGCATTTGGGGGGTAATTCGATGCATTGTAGGCATTCCCCGAAAAATCCTGATTCAAAATAGTCATTTGAGATTGGATTTGACCTTCTAAGATATTAGGAAAGGTGCCCACCGATTCTCCACCATGTATCACATGAAAAACAACAGGAATAACATAGTTGTTTTCTGTTTGATTTTTGTTTTTTTGAAGGTTCTTGGTTTCTAAAATCAACCTTTGAATTTCATTTTCCCATACCTCTGAAAAAGAGTGAGTTCCGCAGAATGAACCTGCCAATTGTGCTTGAGTATTCGAGGCAAAAAGCGATAAAATAAATACAATAAAGAGTTTCTTTTTCATTTTCAAAATGTTAGAATTGACCAACTTGACATAAAAAAAGCCAAACGAAATCCCACGTTTGAACCCATGGGTTTTCTACCTCAGGAATTCGGTCATTCAACCCAAAAAGATAAAATTCATCTTTGGAAACGATTAAAGGTAGTAATAATACCCAATAATTAATCCTTTGGAACCCTTTACAGAAAGCACAATCAGGGATTTATCCGTTTTTAAACGTTTGTTAAACGTTTACCAAACGGATAATTTTCTGTTTCGGTTTAACTTTGTTTTAGGGGGTGGGGGGCTAGCCGCCCAGAGAATTGTGGCAGTAACTAAAATGACGCGCGCGAGAAAATCGAAAACCTATGGGCGGTTGGGCTGGAGCAATCAAAACAATAGGGACTCAAAAGGTTTATGTGCGCCCGCGGCAGGGATTGACGCAACTACCCCGCAAAGGTACCGAAGCCTGGCCCGCTAGGTGCGGAGGCGACCTTAGGAGCCCCCGCAAACCAGCTGGGCCAGCCTTTCGGTACCTGCGGAGTAGTGCGGAAAGCCCGGCTGCCGCCCAAAATCAATCTCCATTAAAAATGGCTGTGCAAGGCCAGACACCAGGGCCCGCCCCTACAATTGCCCTGCCACCACCAAGGGCAAGCGTCCAAATGTTCCATCGGTGGTCCTCCAGCTTAACACATACACCCCCGCGTTCAGAACCTGGCCAACCCAGCGCAGACCCCCAGGGCTGGCCTCAAAAGCAACCGGTATTTCTTGCCCATGCATGCTGTACAGCCGGATTTCAAAATCCCTAAAGTCCAAGGTTCCCAGCTTCATTTCCCAGGCATTTCCACGAACCGGGTTCGACAAAAGCTGGGGTTGCATTTGGGCTTCGTTCAATCCCTGTGAGCCAACAACCACTTGAATGGGTGCTGTTTGCAAGCCCATCAAATCGTAGTTGTAATCAGGCAAACAGTAACCATAACCCGACACAAAATACGTCCCCGGAGCCAAACCCTGAACCCTGGCCGGACCCGAAAGTGGCCCGGAATACACCGCAGTTGGATTGCCTTGATATTGGGTTGAGCCCGGTGAAGGGGCCTGACCGTTCACCGGCGGAAAAATAGGCGCAGTGCTTCCAAGCAAAATAACCTGACCGTCGCCGCTGCCCATTTGCCAATCCACCTGAATGCTGTCGGCACCCAACCAAACGGCGCTAAGCCCTGGAACACCCGTGGTTGGGGCCTCGCAGGGAGCCTGAATGCTGTCGATCGGGGTGTAAAACAAAAAAGGATTCCCTAGGCCCGTATCGGCCAAATACAGGGGCGAACTTCCGCAGTATTCAAAAATGCGGATTGAGTAGTTCGTTCCGTCCTGCAATCCGCTTAGGGTAAGCGTTGGATTCCCAGGACCAAAGTAAACGCATTGCACACCTCCTTGATACGCCGTATCGCCCTGAAACTGCGTTCCGTTCTGGGGAACCTGGGCTGCAGTCCCATCGCTCAGAAATACCGCCCTGCCGCTGCCGTTCCCTTGAGAAAAATAAAACTGCACGCTGTAAAAACCCAGCTGCGACAATCCAATGTTCGAGGCCTGAATGGAGGGGATGCTGCAAGGCAACGCTGCCGTCATGAACGAAGAGGGATTGAGAAGGGCTACCGTATCCAAATAAACCCTGTCGGGCAAGCAATATTCATAACCCGCAACAAAGTACACTGTACTTGGCTGCAAACCGCTAATCCACAGCGGGCCAGATCCATTGCCATCGTACACACATTGTTGCCCGCCCTGGTAGTTGGTCGAAGGGCTGGGAATCCAACCGGCAGCGGGGGCCGCGAAGGAATTTTGCTGAGAAATGAACAACACCCTTCCGTCTCCGTTTCCGGGCATCCAGGTTATCAAGGCGCTATCGGTTCGAATGGAATCGGGCACCAAAAAATACGTTTGCTGCGTGGGGGCTAGGCAGGTTTGCCCCCAAATGCAGGGTGCGGCAGAACCGCTAATCAGCAACCACAGGATTTGCGTAAGTTTACCCAAGAATCGAAACATAGCGTATGCAAGGTAAGGCTTTTTTAGGGCTTTTGGTTCGGGCAAGACTCCTGTTGATGTTGCTGCTCTGTTTGACTTGCGCCTTAGGCTGGCAGAATTTTCAGCTGGCCACAACCCCTAAGACGCTGCTGCGGCAGGACCAAACGCTGCGCACCGCCGACGACCCTTCGTATTTACGGCCCATAGATCAATGGAAGCAACAGGGGTTTTTCCCAAATTCGGGCATGCAGGGGCGGTTGGCAACAGTTCGGCCTCCCGGGTATGGGCTTTGGTATGGACTGCATTTGGCGCAGGGCTTAGGTTTGTTTTTGCTGCTGCTTTGGGCCATGGATTCCCAGCCTAAGTGGAGGGTTGTCTTGGCTGTCCCGCTGTTGATTTTGCCTTTTTTATACGGATTCTCGGCCTATACCCTGAGCGAAGGAATCAGCCCCTTTTTGCTGGGGCTTGGTTTGTTTTTCTTGCGGAAGCATCGGCAAAAGGCCGAGGCTGGGCAACAGCCAACCGCTGGCTGGTTCTTTGGTCTGCTGGCCGCGTTTGCTTTTGGGTACTTATGGTTGGTACGACCCGCTTTGCTTCCCTTGGTTTTGGCCTTTGTACCCGTTTGTATTCGGCGCTGGAAGCAAGGGCTGCTTCTGCTGGCCTTGGCTTTGCTGCCCCTGTCGAGCTGGTTGCTGCGCAACCACCTGTTGTTTGGGCTGGGCTTGAACCTGCATCCCATTTACCAGAACGAACTTCCGGGCCAGTACCGGGAGCCACATGCCGCGGCTTGGCGCCTGTTTAAAGGCTGGGAGCATTTGGGTTGGCGCTTTCATGAAACCATGGATGGTACTTACCGAGCGGCCATGGCTGCCGAACCCGACACGGGCATTGTTGGGCGTTGCTTGCGGCAAACGCCAGAGTTTGTGCACAGCAGTTTGGGAACCAAGGCCTTGAGGCGGGCCTATGCACAGTATGTGCGTGCGGTTCAGGCGCAGCGGCCCTTTGCCTTGAGCGGGCGGCTTATGCCCAGCGAATTGTTGCAGGCCGAGGCCCAAAGCGTAGCGCTGTTCGATTCCCTGGCAAGCAACTTTCGCCGGCAGCAACCCCTGCGGTATTATCTGATAACTCCGGCCAAAGTGGCAGGCGAATTGCTGATGCACAGCAACCTAAATGCCTATTATTTTCAGCATACAGGTCGGGGGAAATGGGGGGTAGAGTTGCTTCGAATTCTGAGTGTTTTCGTGCATGCCATGGCCTGGATTCTGCTGGGCTATTGGCTTTGGCGGGGCGGGCCGCAGCGCTGGCTTTTTGCAGGCATTTGCCTGTACCTGTGCTACTTGATTTTTGTTCAGCGCGGCATCGAAGAGCGTTACACCTTCCCACTGCTGGCTCCGGTTTTGCTGTACGGCTGGTACAAAATTCCATGGAGTCGATTTTGGTCAAAGACAGGGTAGGGGTAGGGGTTGATTTGGGCGGCAGCCGGGCTTTCCGGGCTACTCCGCAGTTGCCGAAAGGCTGGCCCAGCTGGTTTGCGGGGGCTCCTAAGGTCGCCTCCGCACCTAGCGGGCCAGGCTTCGGCACCTTTGCGGGGTAGCCTCGTCAATCCCTGCCGCTGGCGGCGTTAATCTATTGGCTTTTTTGAACAACCAGTAAACACGGTGCTTTCCCCTTTTTTAGGCTAAGCGCCTGTTTGTTAAAAATTTAGTTGCAAGGAAGCCAAACGGATTTTCTTTGAAAAAGTTATTTTAACTTGGTTCCAACTTTAATAATCCATGCCATGAATTTAAGTAACATCTTGATTTTTTTGGGGTTTAGTGTTGGGTATATTTCAGCCCAATGTACGCCTCCAACAGGCTCAGCAAGTTGCAATGCAAACGTCATTTATTACGCGGGGGGCAGCTGTACTTTTTATGATTCTTTGTGCAATGTCTTAACTACCATTCCGGCAGCCGAGGCCATTTGGTCTTGTTCGCCGGCCAAAGCCAAATGGGTATTGGTAAACCCAGTAGCAGGGGGGTATTACGAATTTCCAAATTATACCAATACAGCACCTCAGGTTGACCTGAGAAAATACACGCAGCCTTTTTGGAAGTCCGATACCATTTTCAATGAGTTAATACTGCTAACGGGGGCTGGAAGTTCTGCAAACCTAATGTTTGAACCTCAGCAAATTTTAGGGGTTAGCAACTACAATTATCAAACCCAGTTTAACCTCAATGTAGACTACAGTTTGAATGGCAGAACCATTACCCAAATTTCACCCGGCCTTTCTGCAGGCTATTCAACCACCTTTGGTTCAGGGCTTGAAAATGTACAACACAGTTCTTGGATTAATGTTACCTACATCCCAAATCAAGCCAATTGGGGCGCAGATAGCCTGACACGTTTTAGAGGTGGGCAACTTTCAAATACCCTAAGCAAACTAAATGCTCAACAAAACATTACCGTTCAGGCTTTGGGAATGAGCATCACAGCAGGCCTCAACGTAAGTGGTTTTGCGGGCGACCCCAACAATTTCACTCCCAATACTCCCTATATGAAGAGCTATATTGAAATGTTCGCAGAACAAATTCGACGCGAATATGGGGTTGGGGTAACACTATTTAATAGTTCTTGCGGAGGAAAGACTGCCAAATGGGGCGATGATTATTGCATCCCACTAGTCAATCCAAACCAACCCGACTTGGTGTTGATCGATTTTGGAATGAATGACATTTGGGGGAACACCAGCAATGCTCAGTTTCGAACCTATATGCAATCTATGATGAGCAAAATGCGGCAAGGCAATCCAAACGTTGAGTTTATTCTGATTGCCAACATGTTGCCAGATGTAGCTGGAATGGGCGCCCCAGCCAACGGAAATCTATTAATGAAGGGATTCGAAAGTGAATTGCTTGGCCTTGAATCTCAAGGGGTGGTTTGCTTCAATATGACCCAACTGAGCGACAGTATTTATCAACGCAAGGGAGCTAAGCATTGTACAGCCAATTCTTTGCACCCGAACGATTACTTGGCCCGTTGGTATGCTCAAGGATTATTTGAGTTGATTCGCCCTCAGCCCAACACGTCGGTTACCAACACGTTGCCTGGTCCATCGGTTACCGTAAATATGCGTCCAAATCCATCTTCTGGTCCTGTATGGATTGAATGGGAAGGTTTTTTAAAATCGCAACCGGTTCAGATTCGATGTTTGGATATGCATGGGCGATTGCTTTATCAAGCATATCATCAGGGTGCCAAGGCCCAGCTTAATTCTAACCTATTCAACGAAGGGGTGGTATTTGTTTTTGTTGAACAGGGTAATTTGCGTGCAGCCCACAAGCAATCTATTTCTAGGTAATCTCATAGAATCATGAGGCTGTTTTTTATCTTTTCTTTCGTTGCCTGTGGTTTGCTGTTGAATTCAGTTCGGGCAACTCGATACTACATTTGTAGCTTTGGCAACAACACCACGGGTTTAAGTCCTTCTGACGGTTGGACCCAGCTGTCTCAAGTCAACTCCAGGACATTTTTGCCTGGTGACACCCTTTTCTTTGAAGGCGGGCATACTTTTCAGGGCAATTTGGAGTTTGATGCAGCCGATGCCAACAACCCGGGAATCCCCATGGTATTAACTAGTTTTGGATCGGGTCGGGCTACCATTAATACTACCTTAACAAGTACCTGTGGATTTAAAGCCACAAATACAGCGGGTATCTACCTTGAGAATTTAAATTTTACTGGACCCGGCAACGGAAATGCAAGTCCCTCCGATGGAATTTTGTTTTATACCAACTTACCCTCGGGTTACCATGAGAACGTTCGTTTGCGTAATTTAACGGTAAGTGGTTTTGGTTTTTGTGGAATCCGATTCTATTCCAACTACGTACAAGGTGTACAAGCAGGGTTTAAAGACGTTTGGATTGACTCCTGCGAGGTGAAAAATTGCCGAGAAAACGGGATAGTTTCCTTGGCGTACGACGAGCAGCAAACAACAACCTATCCGCATTTTAATTTTAAAATAACCAATACCATCGTTCATCACATCACAGGGTATCCGGCCAACAACCATAAGGGTAGTGGAATTGTCCTTTCTCAAATCGATTCGGCCCTGATTGAACGGTGCGAGGCCTATGAAACAGGCAGTTTAAATACCGCTTGTGGGGGGCCAGGAGGTATTTGGGTGTTCTCAGCCAATAGGGTTACCATTCAATATTGCGAAAGCCACCACAATTCTGCGGGCTCTGGTTGCGATGGCCTTGGATTTGATTTAGATGGTGGAGTTACCAACTCTACTATTCAGTATTGCTACTCGCACGACAACGACGGGGCGGGCATTCTACTCGGAAATTACTGGGGAGCTCGCCCTTGGGGCAACAATGTTGTGCGGTACAACCTAAGTGTTGGCGATGCCAAAACCAACAACAGTCCTGTTACTCTATTTACCGCCCCGAATACCCAATGGAATGGATTGGATTTTTACAACAACACTGTGGTTGTTTCCCCGTCTCCTGCCAATACGTATCCGTCTTTTAGTGCTTTTCAAATGACCGATTATGGGAACCAAATGAATGGCGTGAATTGCTTCAACAATATATTTCAAACCTTTGGCGGTTTGCCCTTTATTCATGTCCCCGCCACCTTTACAAGCAGCCAGCCATATTTTGCGAACAATCTATATTGGGCTTCCGGTAATACGGGCAGCTTTTTTTATGGTTCAAGTGTTTCTGGCTTGGCCTCATTTCGCTCTTTAGGGTCGAACTGCGAATATTGGAATGGAACCCCCTCAGGCTTGGAAGCCGACCCCCAGCTGACCCAAGTTTCGTCTCCTGCTCCAACCATTTACCCAGCTCCTTTAAACAGTTTAACTGCATACAAATTGCCTGCAGGCTCAGCAGCTATTGATGCCGGTGCCGACGTACAACCTTTTTTAGGAGCATCCAACGGAGGTTTTGACTTTTTTGGAAACACCTTGCCCTTTGGTGGCTTGTACGACATCGGTGCCCATGAGTATTCAATACCTGGAAACGACTTGTTTAAGTTCAACGCTAAGTCAATTCTTAAGGTTTCGCCAAATCCTTGTACAGATTTCAGTCGCATTGACTTGGGAGATTGGACGGAACGCCCTTTAAGATTTAGAATAATAGACCTTCAAGGCCGCGTAATTGCAGATGAATGGATTTTGAACCCAAACGCCGAGTATTCTATTCCATTTTTAGGAATTAAGCCTGGAACCTATTTGCTTGTTCTTACTGGCAATTTACAACAGCGCCAATCTACTTGGGTTGTTCTAGATAAATAGTTAGGGCAGGCCTTGTGCTTGCCCACCACATAAAAGCCACGAGCCGCGGCAGGGATTGACGCAACTACCCCGCAAAGGTGCCGAAGCCTGGCCCGCTAGGTGCGGAGGCGACCTTAGGAGCCCCCGCAAACCAGCTGGGCCAGCCTTTCGGTACCTGCGGAGTAGTGCGGAAAGCCCGGCTGCCGCCCCACAAAAAACCCTTAGTCTTGCTTAAACACCAAATCGACCGGAACCCCCAGTTTTGACAGGCGGTCCAAGTCCGATTGAAGCTCGCTGCCGATTCCCCCCTGCTCGGCGAAGGCCCGCTGAACTCCCTCGTAATCGCCCTGTCCCTGCAAGGTCAAAATCAGGGCCGACAAGCCCTTCATGGCCGCCTCCATTTTGGCCATGTTGATGGTGTACTTGCCCGTACTGCTGCGCTGAAACGCGCCCTGCTGCAAGAAATAGTTGAAGCGCATCATGTTGGCCTGCCCATGCGCACTGGCCGCACCGAAGCGCACCGAGCGGAAAATTCCCGCCATAAAGGTTACGTAGTAGTCCTGCAAATTGCCTTCGATTTCGCCCATGGTGTGAAGCTGATGAATCATGTACAAGCCCAAAATGTCGGCCTTGCCTTCTTCCAACGCCGAGGCATGCTCTTTCAAGGCATTGCGCACCAACAAACCGGGTTTGCCCACCACCTCTTTCACTCCCAGCCCATGGGCCACCTCGTGAAACATTATGGTGCTAAAAAATGCATCGAAGGTAATGTGCTTCCACTGCGTGGAATCGATCAGTTCTTGGGCAATGGGCGTCATGATTTTATCGAACTTGGCTCGAATCACGTTTTTCAATTGCAGGCGACGGGTACCCAATTCCTGCTGAATGCGTTCGTCGTTGGGCAGGTTAATGGCAATGGTTTTTGAGCCGCTGTTGCATTCGCCCGCATAGTACACCACGTCGTAAGCATTGATTTCAGAGGCTTCGCCGCTAATGGTCGGCTTAAATTCGGCGGGAACCGGCAACCCCGCCTGCAAGCCAGGCAGCAGTTTGGTAAAGCGTTCCAATTTGCGGCTCCATTCCATGTCTTTGATCAACACATAGGCCTCAAAGCCGGCTTTGTAGCCATACAGTTTGTCTTCGTAGGTTTCAATGGGGCCAATCACCAAATCAACCGGATTCGATTTCATGCGCATCCAGGCCAAATCGCTTTCGTAGTAGTTGTTGCTTAAAAAGGCTGCCGCCCGCTTTCTTAAGTAATCGGCCAACGAAGGGTCGGGGCACATGCCGGCGGCCCGGTTCAGCAAATCGGCGGCTTTTTTAAGTTGAGGCTCAAAGGCCAGGCTGTACGGAACTGCCTGCAAGCGGCCTTCGGAATTTCGGCGTATTAAGGTGTACAAATCGGTTTTCTTGGGGTCGGGTAATGAGTCAAATTCGGCCTTCGACATGTTGGGCGGATACAAATTTGCTCCGGCGGGTTTTTCCCCGGCCATGCCAATAAAAGGTGCGTTGTCGTTCAATCGGTCCCAAGGGCCATAGTTGATTTCGGCAAAGCGGCGTACAGCGGGGTTGGTTAACTGAGCCAGAAAGGGTTCTTTTTCTCCATAGGCTTGAATCCAAAACAATTCATCCATCAATTTGGCGGCTTCTTTCAGCAAAGGGAGCATTTCCTTGTACTCTTTGGCAAGGCCTGCTTCTAAATCGCTGCTTAGGGTAATCTCAGCGTAGGTTTTCAGGCGTTCCTCGGCCTGTTTTACCTCTTCGGGGCTTGCTTGAAGTACAATCGGGGCTTCGGTTTCGGGGCCTTTGCAGGCGAACAAAAACAGGCCAAAGGCCAAGGCTGTATGGAAGTGCATTTTCATGGCATTAGGAATTTTGAACAATGAGCAAATGGTGGTTTTTCTTTCCTTTTTGAACCAGCAGGTATTTACCTTGAATCAGGCTGCTGTTTGTGGGAAGGTCGTTTAATCCCACCTTAGATTGGTTGATGGAGACCCCGCCGGCCTGAATCATGCGGCGTGCTTCTCCTTTTGACGAAAAGACGGCCGCTTTCACCGACAGCAGTTCGGCCAGCTCGGTGCAGGACTGGAATTCAGCGGCGGCAACATAAAACATGGGGACTCCACTAAAAATTTGAAGGATTTCCGATTCAGAGAGGGCTTGAAGTTCGTCGGTGGTGGCCTTTCCGAAAAGCATATCGCTGGTTTTTTCGGCCATTTTCAATCCAGAGGCGCCATGCACCCGAACTGTAATGTCTTCGGCCAAAGCGCGTTGCAGTTTTAATTCATGCGGAGCCAACGCATGCTGGGCTTCCAAGGCTTCAATTTCTTCTTTTGATTTCAGGGTGAAAATGCGGATGTACTTGGCGGCGTCCGAGTCGGAGCTGCGCAGCCAGAATTGATAGAAATCGTACACCGAGGTTTTTTCAGGGCTTAGCCAAACATTTCCCGATTCGGTTTTGCCGAATTTGCTGCCATCGGCTTTGGTAATAAGCGGGGTGGTAAAGGCATAGGCTTCTCCGCCGGCCTTTCGGCGAATCAATTCGGTGCCGGTGGTCATGTTTCCCCACTGGTCTGTTCCGCCCATTTGAAGCCGGCAATGGTGTTGAGTGTACAAATGGTAGTAATCGTAGCCTTGCAGCAACTGGTAGGTGAATTCGGTAAAAGACATGCCGGTTTCCAAGCGTTTTTTAACCGATTCTTTCGCCATCATATAGGTAACGGGAATGTGTTTGCCTACGTCGCGAATAAAATCAATGAAGCCCATGCTTCCAAACCAATCCAGGTTGTTTAGCAATTTGGCGGATGAAAAGTCTAGGAAAGACTCCATTTGCTTTTGAATGGAGGCGGTATTGTGAGCAATGGCCTCGGCCGACAGCAGATTTCGTTCTTGGGATTTTCCAGAGGGGTCGCCCACCATGCCGGTCGCCCCGCCAATTAAGGCAATGGGAGTATGTCCGGCGTGTTGCAGGTGAACCAAGAGCATAATTTGAACCAGGTGGCCCACATGCAGAGAGTCGGCAGTGGGGTCAAATCCCACATAGCCTGCCGTTGGTCCTTTGCTTAGCCATTCTTCGGTGCCGGGCATAACATCGGCCAGCATCCCTCTCCATTTCAGCTCGTTCAAGAAATTATTCATGGGTTCAAAGGTAAAAATTTTGGGGCGCATGCGGGGCTACCAACCTGGTCGTGTAAATTAAGCCATTACCAACCTGGGTGCGGAAAAATTAGCCACGAATGCAGGAATGTTTGCGCATGCGGGGCTACCAACCTGGTCGTGTAAATTAAGCCATTACCAACCTGGGTGCGGAAAAATTAGCCAGGAATGCACGAATACACGAACGAACGGATGCACGAACGAATGAATCAATGCACGAACAAACGAATGAATGAATGAACGAACCAACGGATGCACGAACCAACCAACGAATGCACAAACGTATGAATGCGCGAACGAACGAATACACAGGGCTGCACCCTGTGCTAGTGTATTTCGCCCCTTCAGGGCTAGGCGGCTCAATAGATAATCCGGACAGTTTGACTATGAACGCATGCATTCGTGGCTACCCTTAAAACGTATTTTCATTGATCGTTGATTATGGGGGCCTGGCCAATTTAGCCCCGAACCCAAAAACATTCGTGCATTCGTGGCTACCCTTAAAACGTATTTTCATTGATCGTTGATTATGGGGGCCTGGCCAATTTAGCCCCGAACCCAAAAACATTCGTGCATTCGTGGCGGCCCTTTTTGTTTGGGTCT
>Ga0194116_10004941_pt1 | contig 14897 bp, 12 predicted proteins | sample TA2MahsurfametaG_4_FD_148617 | JGI IMG/M metagenome (GOLD analysis project Ga0194116, IMG submission 148617) | Freshwater microbial communities from Lake Tanganyika, Tanzania - TA2015008 Mahale S9 surface | ecosystem: Environmental > Aquatic > Freshwater > Lake | place: Tanzania: Lake...
CAAGAAATATCAATAAATCAAGTTTCTAATATTAAATTTCTTAAAAAAATAGGCTTTTATAATTTTTTTCTTTTTGAAGTTTCATATTTAGATAATTATAAATAAATAATTATTACATATAAATAAAAATTATTATTATTAAAATTCAAAAAAATGTCAAAAGAATTGATTGAAATTGAACATTTAGAATCCAAAATTGATTCTCTAACAATAAAGCAATTAACAGTAGGATTTTCATTTGATGAAAGAATGTTACTTCATAAAAACTATTCTGATACTCATCAAGAGAGACCTGAAAGAGCTGAAATAATTTATTGCAATTTAATTGCTAAAGGTTTGAAAGAAAAATTAATAAGAATACCTGCAATAGATATTGAGGATAATATCTTATTGGATACTCATAATCCAACTCATTTTGAAAATGTGAAAAATTTAAAATATGAAGAAATTAAAGAAATCACAATTTCAAAGGGAAATAAAATAAATTCTAAAGATTTATTGAAAGAAAACGAAGAAATAAAATTAATAAATGTTGATAAATCTAAAAATCGGGAAATAACAAATAACTCTTTTAGATTATGTTATGATACATATGACAATTACTTTACACCTATTTCGGCTTCGATTTCAACTGGATCTTTATTAAATTGCGCGAAATTTTTAGTTGAAGAAAAAGTTAACAGTGCTTTTGCAATAATTAGGCCTCCTGGCCATCACGCAAATCAAAATGAATGCAGAGGATTCTGCTTTTATAATAACGTTGCTGTAACAGCAAAATATCTTATAAAGAATCATAACATGAAAATTGCAATTGTAGATTGGGATGTTCATCATGGGGATGGTACACAGGAGATTTTTTATAATAATAATAATCCTTTATTTATCTCACTTCATAGACATGATAATGGTAATTTTTATCCAAATATAAGTGGAAAAATAGAAGAACAAGGAATTAATGATGGAATTGGTTTCAATATTAATATTCCATGGAATACTAAAAATTTATTTAATACAAAATCCGGAATAGGAGATGATGAATATGTATTGGCATTCAATAAAATCATTTTACCAATTTTAACAGAATATAAACCCGATTTTATAATAGTTTCCTCAGGATTTGATGCTTGTGAAAATGATCCGTTAGGTGAGATGTCTTTAACTCCTTTAGGATATTCTTTTATGACTAATTCTCTAATGAAAATATGTCCGAAAATACTTATTGCATTAGAAGGAGGATATAATTTAAACTCCTTACAGAGAGGTTCTGAAGCAATTATCAGAACTTTATTAGGAGAGACAAATCCTTTTAAAAATTTAATTATAGATAAATTTTTACCAAATGCTTATCATGATAATAAGACTATGGATTTTTATAAAGAAATATCCTTAAATGATCTAAATGAACATTTCTTCACTCCTGCAGATTATATAAAAGATATAATTAATAAAGTTATTGATCAAAATACCTTAAATTGGAAAAATTTAGAAAATAAGTCTTTAAAATTAAAAATTGACTTACTCAGAAAAAATGATGCAGAAAAAATATTAGAATTTAATAATATCATGAATAATTTAATTCTGGAAAAAAAGGAAAAAATCGATCAAATTTATTGGAAAAGTATATTCGAGATCACTGAAGAAGATTTATTTACTTTAAAAAATACCAAGAAAAATTCAATAAATTTTAATCAAAAATCTAAAATTGATGAGATTATTACTACTAACGAAAAATGTGAATTTGATAATGAAAATTTAATTGAAAAAAAAATAAATACTTTTATAAGATTTAATATTGGGAAAGTTCCTTTTGATGAAATTTTGAAAGAAAAATATTTGTTAAAATATCAAAGAAATATGCATAAAAGTCTAAGAACTATTTCAAGAAGCTTTAATTTTAGATTAGACGGAATTTCTTCAAATAAAGATCTCAAGGATAAGAGAATAAATTGGCAGTTCACTAATGGTTTGTTTGATGTAAATGAAAAAAATTTAGATATCTTAATCCAAAAATTTTTAAAACTTAATAAACTAGAAAAAAGTGATATCATTGAAGAATTGCAAAAATTAAAATTAAAATCTCATTGGCTTGTTCTAAACAATGTGGATTTATTTAATGTAGATTTAATAATAAATTTTAAAAAAATCGAAAATATGAATAATGAAGAAGCCAAAAATCAAAATGAGAGCAATAAAAAAACATCAAGATTCAAAGTCATTAAATCGAATAAAAAGAAATATGATATTTCATTAAAATTAAATGGTATTAAAAAATATTCTATAATCCGAAAAGAAAATAATCAAAGTAATCATGCTGAAAGTCATAATTTTTATTGTGGATTAAGTTCATTAATTTTATATTTAAATGATTTGCTTTGAAAATACCAAATAAATAAAGATTTAAATTAAACATAATTAATCTATTTAAAAATAATTAAAAAAAAAGCTTTAATTATTTATTTATTATTAAACTATAAATCTTTTATCTTAATCAATTACCCTTATATTATTTTCAGTTACTTTTTTTCAAAATTAATAAAAAAGTAAAAAAAATGTCAAAAAAAAATCAAACAGGTATTGATATTAGAAATATTGATAATTGCCACAATGGAATATTCTCAGTTTCAAAACTCAAACTAATTAAAAAAATTTATAAAAAGAGTAATTATAGTCAAAATTTCAATTTGGATGATTTCCATTTTGAGGATCACAATAGAGATAGATATAAACAAAATATTGACAATAATCTCAAAAAAAATAATGATATTGAAACATTTGAAAAAAAATTATTTCAAAAGAAAACTCTCAAAAATAAAATAAACAGAAAAGAAAGCCAAGATAAAATAAATATTGAAGAAAATATTTCGAAAAAAAAAAATGAAATGAATTATGACTTTTTAATCAATGATTCAAAATTAAAAAACCTTAATCTTTTAATTTCAGGAAATTTTAATTCAAATAAAAGTTCATTAAAAAATAATACTTTACAATTTATGAATGAATCTAAAAAGAAAACAGAATTTAATTCGAATGATAAAAAAATTGAACAAGAGAATTCTTTTGAAGCAAGATTATATGATGAGAAAAAAGTAAAGAGATTAGAAGAATGGGATAAACATAAATTGATAGTAAGTAAAAAGAAAAAAAATATTCTTAGTAATAAAGATTTGGAGTCACTTAACAGGATGAATGAAATTCGGGATTCTCTTTCTCGTATAGATAAAAAAAATATGACAACTCTATTAAATGAATTTTATAAAAAAAATGAGACAGAACAAGGAACAATTTTAATGTCTAATATTAATTTAGGAAAAAAGACTTTTAACTTTGAAGTATTTGATGATAAAAAGAATAAAGTTTTAAATGATAACTTTTCTTTAAATTCCAATTCAAATTTCGCAAGTGAGAATTACAGCGATAGGTTAGAAAACAATAAAGACTTTAGTTTTACATTTTATGATAATAATATACTATCAAAAGAAAATTTGAATAAAGTTAGACCAAAAACTCAAAGTTTTTTAAATAATTATGATAAAAATTCAAATTCTCAAAAAACTGTTCTTAAGTCTAAATTTCAATCTAAATCAGATATTAACTTTGATAATATCAAAACTAAGGATAAACATTTAAACGATTTTTTGAGTACAAAAAAGCTTATTGAGGAATTCAATAAAAAGAAAGAAGATGATTTCTTTCGTTCTAATGATATTAAAATAGAAGGTGAATTAGAAAATTTGGTAAATAAGGATCTTTATAGAAAAGTAATCAAAGAGAAACAAGAATTGGAAAACAGTTATAGGAAAGAATTAATGAATGTTGCCCAACTAATCTATAAGAAGAAAATGCAAAAAGAAAAATTCAATAAAGAATGTATCCTATTCGCAAATAATTTACAAAATATAAGAAATGAATTTAGAGTAATTGTTTTTATAATTTATATGTTTTCTAGTTAATTTTTATTAGATAATCAAATAACCATTAACATTTTATAGGAAAAAAAGGATTTAGTTGAAACTCATAAAAAAGAGCTTGATAAAATTTTAGGAACTAAATTAAACTATATGAATTTAAATAATTCAATTGAATCATCACAAATATCTAAAGACTCCTCTTTCAGATTTAGAAAAGAAGAAAGAGTACAACAAATTAAAGATTATCAAAAACTTATTCAACAAAAAGATTCTGAATTAAATAATCTTAGTAAAGAATACGAGATGGCTAAAATTAAATATTTAAATTCCATTCAAGAAAAAAAGGTTTATATGAAGGGCATTGAAGATGAATTAAAAGATTTAAAGATTAACATGAGTAAAATATTGGAGGATCAGAGGAAATATTTTATTGAAATTTTAAAAAAAGGAATTGATTCTAGAAGGGAAGGGTTAAATTGGGTAGTAAAGAGATTAATTGAATTGAACACTCAGATGGATTATTCAATATTTCCGAGATTTTTGGATCATTCCCAAATAGATTATTTATTAAAAATTTCCTATAGGCAAATTGAATGTTTACAATTGAAGTTAATTTTCAAATCACTTAAAAAAAGTCAGAAAAAAATAAATAAAAAAAAAGACAGTTTAATTGATTGCGTTAATAACACATGTAAAAATTTCTTTTCTCCGAATACAAGAAAAAATCAAATGAAATTCAATTCTAATGCAAAAAATAAAATTAAAGGACAATATTTCTTTAATTTATCATTCTCTGAAAAATTAATATCTGTTTTTGACACTATAATTAAAAATAACATGAGATTAACAAAAAATTCGGATCATAGTAAACTTGATGATGTTGAGGTAGTTATGATTTTTTTAAAATTCGTAAAAATTTAATATAATATTAAAAAAAAGAAATATTATATTTTAGATAATGAATACAGTTGATGAATTGAAGAAAAAATTATTGAATTTCGATGAACATGAAAAAATAGAAAAAATAGAAGATGTGGTAAATTTATCATTTTATAAGTAAATAAAGGATTTAGAAACTGATAGAGATACTCTTTTGAATTATTTTCAAGAAAATGCTCAACAAAGGGAATATTTTGAGGAAATTTTAATGATTAGAGATAAAATACTCGAGATGGAAAATGAAATTAAAGATATAATAGAAGATTATAAATTGAATTTCAAAAAAAGAAATGTTTTCATAAAAAACGGGAATGCAAAAACCATTCAATTTGATTTGATATATTCAGCTTTGTTTGGAAATGGGATTATCAGTTAATTAAATAGAATTGATTATAATTTTTTTAGTTTTTATAAATAATAATATTTTTTTACAACTTTGACTATCAATTTATTATTATATTTTGTGCATATTTAAAATTAATTTGAAATTTTTATTATTCTAAGAGATTTTGTTATAATATAATTAATTAATGGAGGATAAATTTTTATTAAAAAAAAGAAAGAGAAGAAAATTTCCAATTATTAATAAAAGTCCGAATTTATTTTCGGAAAGTAAAATCAATAAAAATAAATATTACAATGTTGAAAATAAATTAAAAAAAGAATTGATTCCTTCAGTCAATAAAAAGAAAGGTTTTATTCTGAATAAAAATAAAGTTACAGTTAGAGATAAAATCAATGTTAATAAAATATGTAAAAAAAAAAATAATGAGTCAAAACAAAATGAAGTTGAAAATTCAATTAATAATATCAGCCATTATCAAAAGATTGATAAATCAATCGATTTATCATTTTACAATAAAAATTATTTTCTGGAATCTCAAAAAAGAAACAAAAAGAAATGTACTTTGATTTATAAAAATAAAAAAAAAACTGATAATCTTTTTGAATTAAATAAAAACAATTATTTGAATATTTTAAATTGGGAGGCTAAATATTCAAAAACTATAAAATTTGAAGTTGATAGTTGGAGTTCTTATATCTCAAATTTTCATCCGAAAAATATATCATTAGATAGTAAGATTAGTGGGCATTTAAGTAAATGGAGTGTAGATTTTAAATCTCAAAATGAATTTGTGTACTTAAAATTAGAAAAAACTTCGATTATTAGCTCAATTACTTTCGGAAAATTCAGAGATCCAACAAATTTAAAAGAATTCAAGATTTTAGCAGGTTTAGATAAATTCGATATGATAGAAATTCTACATTCGGGTTTATCATTTGATAATGAAAATGAACCTTTTTCAGTTAAAAAAGACTATAAAGGACTTTTAATACCTTGCAAGTAAATTTTAAAATTTTTTTGATTTCAAAATCATTATCATTTAAAATCTTTAGTTTTTTAAAATTGATACCTATAAGACCTTGGGGTGATAATTATAATATAAGTGTTTGGTTTATAAGTTTGAAAGGCATAGATTATGGTCCTATAATTGATGAAGTTGTGAATGATTTTAAAAATTTTAAAGATCGAGAAAAAAAAAACCAATGGCTTTCCCTTACAAGACAAATTTTCAAAGAAAAGAGTTGTGAAATAATAAAATCTAATGAAATAAATCCTTTAATGCATGTTCTTGAAGACCCTGTTATTACAGAGATATTCGAATATATAATGAAAGGAAAATATAATAAATCCATAAATTCATTAAAAAAATTGGAAAATAATAATTCTTTTGAAAAGTATCTACTAGAATTGCCTTATAAATTATTTTACCGTAGAATTGATTTTATAACTGATGAAATTAGTAATTTGATAACTAAAGCAGAAAATAATTATAGATTAGAAAATCATTTTCAAATAAATAAACGTTACAAAATAGAGGACTGTCTTTCTGAAGATTTAAATCCAGAAGATAGCAAAAATAAAAATTCTGAGAAAACTTTAAATACTAATAGCAATATTCATGAAAATTCTTTTTTCAATCAATCTCTTAATCATGAAAATAATAGCATCGCCAAAACAAGAACAAATTTTTTAGGCAATAGATTTGATAACTTAATTAATAATATAAATCATGAATTGAACTTAGAAAATAGATTAGGAATCAATCATAATCCAAATAATGAAATTGAAGAACAACTTTCAGACAATTACGATATAGGATTAGAAGATTTGAAATTTGATTCTTTACTAGATAATTCAAATCTTGACTTTGATTCAAATCATTATATAGATAATAATACTAATAAATATGTAAATATTCCTTGTGGAAGAGGAGGGCACACAATGGTTTTGGATGAAGAAAATTCAATAATATATATGTTTGGAGGATGGGATGGAAATCATGAACTTGATGATTTTTGGCTATTCGATATTAAAAATGAAAATTGGAAACAAATTTCTTCAAGTACTTTTTTGGATAAAGGACCATCAGCAAGATCCTGTCATCGTATGGTTTTTGATAATTTGAAAAAAAAAATTTTTATATATGGAAGATACAAAGCAACCCAAGTAAAAAAGAATAATAAATTATATGAATATGATGTTTTAAAAAACAAATGGGACAATTTTATAATAGATGATGAAATTGATGAAAAAGAAAATATTAAAAAAGGCGGTCCAGGTCAGATTTACGATCATCAAATGTGTATAGATTCTGAAAATCAAATAATTTACATTTTTGGAGGCATTAAAATTCCAGAACAAGAAGATTTAAATGGTAACATATTTGCCTAATTTATTAATTTTTCTATAAGATTTATTAATTTTTTATTTTTATTATTTTAGGTAAATATCTGGGATTATGGAGTTTAGATTTAAAAAAAAAAATTTGGAAAAATCTTTTTAATGATTTGGTTCAAGATCATTTTGATTTAAAATTAAAGACTAGAACTGGTCATTCTATGTTATTTGATCCTGTAATGCAAGAATTAATTATTATTGGCGGAAATAGAATCAGCAAGAAAAAAAATGAGATTTCATCTCAATTATTTGAAATTATTGTATATGATATAAAATTTAAATCATTAAAAGAATTGTTTCATGACTATTCTAAAGAAAAAGGGCCTGATGTAAATTTCTCTTTAAATGCTTTTTTTAATTATGAAAAAAGGGAGTTAATATTATTTGGTGGTGGCCTTAAAAGTGACAAACAAGATATTGTTAGTAATAATTTTTGGGTTTTAAATTTAAATATAAAGAAATGGGATAGAGTCATTAAATCAAATTTTATTATCAATTATGATGCAATTATGCAGGAAGATTTAAATATTTACTTTGAAAGCAAAAATTTTTTAAATGAAAATAAAGAAGAAGGAAGAGAAAACTTCCAAAAAATTCCTAATAAATATTTACTGAATCTAATGAATAATAATAGTAATAACTCCCAAGATTGTCAATTAAATGAACCAATGCCAAGATTTGCTCATTCTTTAGTTTATTCAATAAAATTGGATAGAGGATTTATATATGGAGGGAATCCTTATATAAAAACAAGCCATTGTTGTGTTAGATACAATGATTTATGGACTTTTGCTTTAATAAAGCCAAATTCTCTTCTTATAAAAAATATGTTGAAATTCAAGATTTTAAGATTAGGATTCATTGATGCTTGCTCAAATTTTAAATTAGAAAAAGCACTCAAAATTCTGAAAGAAATTAAAAACATGGACCATAATGATAATGAAATTAAAGAATTAATAAATTTCTTTTTTAATTTTCATAATAAGGATAAAAATGAAACAAATACTAATTTATTGAGATATGAATTATTTGATGAGATTCGTAAATATATTAATGATTACTATTAATAAATTATTGATATTCAAAAGCTTTCTTATAATAAATAAAATTATATTTCTGCAATATAAAAATTAAAATAAATTTAATTTCTATGATACATAAGTGAAAATTTAAAGATAATATAAAATGTCATTATGTTTTGTTTATATAATATTTTGTTTTTTATCAACAATATAGCCATTTAATACAGTTTGTAATTAATATTAATTTGAAAAATCTCACAGTTAAATTTATAATTTATATCTATCAAAATTTAGTTTAATTATAAAATTTAATTAATAATTATTTTATAAAAGTCTAACAATTATCCTTATAATAAGTAAAATTCAACTGCTTTTTCGCGTCAAAAAAATTAGAAGTTTGCAAATACTCATTTTTTTCTGTCATTAAACTCCTAATAATAAAAAAATATTTTACTTTTTATTATAATTATATGATTGTCTTTGATCTTTAATGAAGCATGGAAGATTATTTTCAATTTTATTTTTATTATAATCATACAAATCTTTTAATATTTTATTATCCATTCTTAAATCATAGCTAAATTTATCTCTTTTTTTTCTATCATTTCCCCGGTCTTCTGATACTGATTTACCCAAGGTTTTTAGCTCTGAGTCTTCATATAATCTAGAAAATTGATTTGTTTTTATAATAGAATCTGGAATTTTTATTGTATCAGTCTTTTCGTCTATTTCTTTATCCGTAAACAAATATATATTATCATTAAATTTTCCAAATTTTCTGCTAGAACTCTTTTTTATAAGGCTTATTTTGATATTTCCAATGTTTTTATTCTGAAGGTTACTGTTAATTTTTGAAATTTCTAAATTATTTGAATTATTGATATTACTTGTATTTTCCAATGTGGTATTTGTAAATAAATCTATACCACTTTTAATAATTGGTTTATGTGATTGCTTAACCTTTACAGGAGAGAGTATAGATTCATCTTGATTATCAATAAATTGTCCTTTAATCGGTTTGCTCATTCGAATCGAATTTTCCTTATTCGAATAGAAATTATCATTATTATTAAATTCAATATTTTGTAAATAATTTGACGGATGAAAATTTTCTCTTTTGATAGGGGTATTAAAAGTACTGAATTCAGTATCATTTTTTATCAACAAGTTTTTGTTTTCAAGAATATTATTTTTAATTACATTATTACTAGAAGTTAAATTATTATTTTTAAATTCAAGATTTTCATGTGATATCAAAAGAAAGGGGTACGTATATTTGTTGTTAGAATAATCTTTTAAAATTTTTGCTTCCTTGTTTTCAAATTCAGTTTTATTAACAATTTTTTCTATATTATGAATTTTTTTCTCAATATTTTCAAGTGATTCATTTAAAATGTCGAGATTTGTTGCATTAAAATTATCACATTCAATAGAATTAAATATTGAAATCTTATTTTTTTCAATATCATTATCCAGACAAGAGAAATTATATAAATTCATTCTATCAAGGTTATTTCTCATATTTTTTTTCTTATCTTCGAAATCCATTGAATCTAAATTAAATATCCTATCAAATGAAATTTTCAAGTTTTCGTCTCTTAAATTTTGGCTTTGAGAAGTACAGAGAATAAAATCATTATTTTCAAATTCCTTATTACAGTAGTTTACATAGGGGGACTTTTTCGTATTATTGTTGAATTCATTAAAATTTTGTTGATTTAAGTATTCATTCTGAGCTTTTTCCAACTGACTCATTTTATCTGTCAAAAATTCTGAAATAGTGTTCAATTTCTGCAATAATTTATTGTCATCATTCCTAATTTCCGAATACCTTTTATTTAAGTTTTTTTCATTTATCTGTAAAATATGTTCTTCTTCCTCTTTAGAAAGTAATAATTCATTTATATTTGACAATTGATTTTTCAATTTATCGAATAAGACAGAATATCTTTCCAATCTATGAAAAGATGATTGATTCATATCATCTAATATATTATTCTTTTCTTTTCTCGAAAGAGGAACATAACTCATAACAGAATATTCTTTTTTATAGAAATTACTGTCTGAAAATATTTTTAAGTTATTATTTGTAACGTCAGTTGCAAAATATATATTTCTATAATCCTTTTTCTCGCTTTCAAATGTAGTCTTTTTTGAGTTTTGATTTCTAGGATTATTAAATCGAGTAGAAAATGGAATTTTATTGGTAATTTCTATTTCATCTTCAAACTTTAAATTATTGATTTTGCTTATAGGATTTTTAAATGTATTTTCTTGAATTTTTTCTTTTAAAAAAATCGAATTGCTTATATTTTTTTCTTTGTTATCTCTTAAAATTTCCTGTTCATTATATATTTGATTATAATTCCAAGAATTTTTCAAATCATTATTTTTATTGAATCTCTTATTATTATAGACATTTTCATTAATTGAATTATTATTATATTGATTAGGTTCACTTTCAACTGAATAATACTTAACTTCGCTTTTTTCTTTGTCTTGATTTGATGTTGAATTTGAATAATAATTATTATTGTTAATATTTATTTTAATAAATTCTTTTTTGATATCTATATGTTCACTTTCTTGTTTAAAATTTATTTCGGAAGATTCTGCTTTAGGACTATTATTATCAATAATATTATCGTTTTTAGTCTTTGTAATTATATTACTCTTAAATAATCTAGAATTGGTTTTTGATGGAAAATTCTCATTTCCTATGTTGACTGTTTTGAGAAAGTCGTCGAGATAAAAATTAAAGTATTTATTGACTATACTTTTTGATTTTTCTAATTTTTGATTAATGTTTTTATCATTCATATCTTTAAGTTGATTTTCATTTGAAGAATTTTTGTTTATATTTCCTTTGTTTTTGGCTAATGAAGAGTTCCCAATATAATCAATGATTTTTTTATTTTGATTAGGTTTTTCATTACCTTGATTATCTGATTTCATTTTTGCAATATCTTTAGAAGTTGATTTTTTACTAACTATAGCATTTTGGAATTTATTTTCATTTATAATAGATGATTTATTTATCAAATTATTATTATTTTTAGAGGAAGTATTTTTGCTTTTAACATTATTTATAAAATTGACCGATTGCTTTTTTTCTTGTTTAATGGAATTTCTTGGATTTAGTAAAGAGTTTCGATTTGATGAAATTTTCTTTTCCATTTTTTTTATTATTGTTTTTTGAAATTAAAATATTTATGATAAATCCATAAAATAAGAAATATTCTTCTAGTATTATTTATATAAATATATTTGTTTTCATATAAAATCACGAATAAATAATCATTAAATTTAAACTAATTTGAGGAACCAATATATTTATTTTAATAAATAAAAATTATATATTTCAAAATGACAAAAATAAATTATATTCAAAATTATGATTAAGAGTGAAAAATCATAATTTTTCATTTATGATAAATATTTAAATTTAGATGTTTAAAAATTCAATCATTCATAAATAATAAATATCTAATATTGATTTTCAGTTAAAATAAATTAAAAAGTATAGAATATTTTTAAATAAGATCTCAATTATAATTAAATTTTCATAGATATAATTTTAAAATTTTTAATAAATTTATTTTTAATTATATAAAATTTTCGGAAATCCAACCATTAGAACAAAATTTTTACATTTGAAAGACTTAAAACTTTAGAACTAATTTTTCTTAATAAAAATATAAAGAATTCTTATTAAAAGTAAAAAATAACATATAAGAATTGATTTGAAAGTTACTTATTGTTTATAATTAATTTAACTATTTTCTAACTTTAATATATATAATATTACCAATAATATATAATTTTATGTCAAAATTAAATGTTCAATTTAAATTAAATATTTATAATTGAATAAAATCTTCTATTCATGTAAAAATCTAGGAAATTATTTCTTCAAAATGAAATTTCTTCATTATAAATTTATTGAACTATGAATAAAATTTTAAAATTGAAAGTTTTTTAAATAAATTTATTAAAATAAAAAATTTTGAATAAAATTTACATTATGGAATGGAATGTTCAAAAACATTACTTCTTGATATAATATATCTGGATTTATCAGATTTAAAATATCATTATATTCATTAAAATTAACTTTTATTGCTTGAAAAGTTAATAAGAAAAATTCTTTTAAAGGATCATTCAAATTTAAATCTTCATATGTATTTTCATTATTGATAGCAGCGTTTTGTTCGAAAGTTATTGCTTCAGTTTGTGAGAATTGATCATTAAAAATTTTATTTTCTTGAGATTCAATATCATGAATAAAGTAAAAATTAATCTCTTTATTTATTTCTAAAAATTCATATTTTGAAAAAGATTTTTCAGAATAATTTTTTGATTTTTTATCACTGTTCTGTTGATAGGGCTTGGTAATGAGTTCATTATTTTGTTGTTCTTGCTTTTTAGAAGAAGTTGAGTTTTTGTAATTAGTAACTATATTATCATTTGTCTCTTTTTTTTTTATTTCATTTGGATTAAAAAATTGTGGAATTTCAATATTATTTTCAAGAAAATTCTTATCATTAAAGTTAATTTCAATTTTTTTTTGTCTTTTAACTTCATTGAAATTATCGATTTTATCTTCAGTATCAAAACCTGAAAGGACTTTTTCAAGACTTAAAACATTTTTATTTAAGTGACCGTTAAAATTTATATTGTTTTTGTTTTGAGTTTTATTAACTAAATTTTTCTCTTTTTTAATTGAAAGGAAGTTTTCATTTTGATTTTTAAATTTTTTATTATTTTTTGAAGCACTCTATCACATTTTTATTACATTTATATATTTAATTAAAAATTAATAATGAAGAATAAATAAAAATTTTTTAATACATTTTTCATATAATCAATCAATAACAATTTTTTTTTATTTTCTTTACAATCTGCTTTTTTCATTGTATTTGAATTAACTGAAACAGCAGTATTGTATTGATCCATGTCTTCAATTCCAACTGACGAGGTGAAATTTGAATTTAAAATTGAATTTTTTTTATAATTATTTTTATTTATTGAAGAATTTTCATTTTTATTATTATTATTTTCTTTCTTTAATGAATTTCTTGGTTCTAATATAATATTATTATTATTTGAAATAAAATTATCCGTCAAATTTTCATTTTTTATAGATTGATGATTTTTTCCAATTTTAAAAGTACTGTTATTAAAATCATTAATTTCTTTTTGCGAGGAGTTTTTTATGATTTCAGATTTATTATAATCAATATTAGTTTGGGTTTTCGAATCAACTATAAAAGTCACATCCTTTTCCAATATATCATTCACAAAATGATTATCGTTTCCAGATAATCCTCTATGAAGTACGATATCATTTTTTAAGAGCAAAGAATTATCAAAAAGTTTTTCATTTAAAGAAACACCTAAAATTTTTTCTTCCAACTTTAATAATATTTCAGGGTTAATTTCCGTTAAACTATTGCTGAGTGCAAGAGCATAACTTTTACTCTGAATGGATTTCTTAAAATCATTAAAATCTTTCTCTTTTTTAGAAAGAATTAATTTTTGGTTTTCAAATTTATCTACGAGATTATTTACTTGATTTTGTAGATCATCATTGTGAATAATAAGCTCTTCAATTTCAATTTTCATTAATTTAATTGTTTGATCTAACTGAGAAATTTTCTCTTCACTCTTTTCTATTAATTTATTTTTAGTTTTTAAAGTTTCTTCCAAATGTATCTTGGTAATTTCGATTGCTTTGACTTTATCTATTTTTTCTTCCAAATATTCCTTTTCTGATTCTAAATCTGCGATTTTAGTATTTTGATTATGGAATTCCTCTATTAATATTTCATTTTCAAAATTGAACTTTTTGATTTGCTCAATAAGGCTGAAATGCTCATTTTTGAAACAGTTGAAATGAATAATAAGATTATCTAAAAATTTTCAGAGAGTTTGAGATGTATAAAATATATATATATTTGAATTACTCTTAAGTTCGTTTAATTTAAAAGAATTTTCTTTAATTAAAATTTCATCCAGATCGAATAGTAATGCTTTAGTTCTATCTTCAAATATTTCTATATTATGACACATTTCAGTCTCAAATCTTTCGTGTTGGAAAGAAATAAATGAAGAGTCTGTTATTTTTTGCTTGCTATGACTCATTTTCTTATCAATTTATTTAATATTCTCATATATTTTTATATTTATATGAAAACAATAGATTAATAAATATATTTTTAATGTTTCTATGTCTATAATTTATTAATTTACAATAAAATAAAATGATAATTAAATAGGATTGGG
>Ga0194116_10004948_pt1 | contig 14886 bp, 15 predicted proteins | sample TA2MahsurfametaG_4_FD_148617 | JGI IMG/M metagenome (GOLD analysis project Ga0194116, IMG submission 148617) | Freshwater microbial communities from Lake Tanganyika, Tanzania - TA2015008 Mahale S9 surface | ecosystem: Environmental > Aquatic > Freshwater > Lake | place: Tanzania: Lake...
ATCCCCAAATAGAGTTTTTAATTTGAAAATATATAAAAGGTATTAAGTTGGTTATTTGAAATAAAATAATAATTTAATTGTTTTAATATAAAAGATTAAATTTAAAAAATAAAATCATTTAAAATATTAAAAATGAAATCGGATACAATACTTAATAAAGATAAAGATAAAAAAGATAATTTAACGAAAAAAAATGAAAAACTCATTAAAAAAATGAAATGCGAAGTTGAAGAAAACGAACAAATAAGAAAAATAGCCTTACATCATATAGATTCATTTGATTTTGCTATGATAAATGTATTAAAAAAGCTCCCTAAATATATAAGACCCTTAGAAATTACTTCAACAGAAGAAACGAAAAACATCTTTTCTAAAATGCTAATAAGTTATGAAGATTTTGAATTAGGGTAAATTAATTTTTTTATTAGAATTCAAAATTAAATTATCTTTATTAACAGCAATCTCCTAAATCTTATTCATTTAAATTTTTTCTTTATATGTTATTGGAATAAATTTTTATTTAAAATAGCTCTAAATAAATAATTCTATAGAAAGCCTTTTTTAGAATCTAATCAGTCTTTGAAAATGAATAATGTATTATTACCCTCTGAATGCAGAGAAAGAGAACTAAATTACTCCGCTCCATTATTTGCAACAATAAGAAGAAGAATAGATACAGATTTACCAGAATCAATAAAGATAAAATTGGGAAATATTCCAGTTATGGTAAGATCTAAATTTTGTAATTTACATAATGCGAATATACATGATATCATAAAAGCAAAAGAAGATGTTCATGATTTTGGAGGATATTTTATAATCAACGGAATAGAAAAATTGATAAGAATGCTTGTTATTCCAAGAAGAAATTATCCAATCGGTTTTATGTATTTGTTTTATTTTTTTTTAAATTCATATTTTTTTAAATTCATATTTTTTTAAATAATACGAATAAATATCAATATTTTTTGTTTGAATTAAAAGGATTTAAATTGAGTTTTATAAAATAAGTATAAAATAAATTCAATAAAAATAAATAAATAAAAAAAATCTTTAATAATATAAATTTTTTCAATTTTAGCCGAAATTCTTACACAAAAAAAACAAGTAATTGCTCAGAATACGCAGTACAAATGAAATGTGTTCGTGAAGATTTTGTTTCTCAAACTGTTACTTTACATTACATTAATGACGGTAATGTAATGTTACGTTTGCTGATAAAAAAACAAGAATTTCTTATACCAATGATAATAATATTAAAAGCATTGATTGAATGCCCAGATATTTTAATATATAATAGAGTAGTCCGTGGAAATAAAAAGAATTCTAAATTGCGAGAATGTGTTGAAGTGTTACTTGCTGAAGGCAAAAAATATAATTTTTCTTATCAATCTCAATGGCTTACTTATTTAGGAGCAAGATTCCGTGATTTATTAGGTTTTAGAGAAGTGACTGAAATAAATGATGAAGTAATTGGAGAAATCTTTTTAAGAGATTATGTCCTTATTCATTTACATAATCCTCAAACATTAAATAATCCAAGTAATCAACAATTCAATAGTATAAACAATGAAAAATTCAATATGATGTGTATATTAATTGAAAAGCTGTATTTACTGGCATTTGGTGAAATAAAACCAGATAATATGGATTCACCGCTTAATCATGAAATTTTACTCTCAGGACACTTATATGTTATGGTTTTAAAAGAAAAATTAGAAGAAGTCCTTCAAACTCTTAAGTTAAAAATGGGAAAAATCCTACAAAGACATCAAGATACAAAGAAAATTCGAGATATAAGCTTTATAAAAAAACAATTTGATGGCTTAGTAAGTATTGGCAAGAAAATGGAATATTTTTTAGCAACAGGAAATTTAATCTCAAAAACAGGTTTAGATCTCATGCAAATGGGAGGATATTCAATTATTGCCGAAAAATTGAATAATATGAGATATATTTCGCATTTCAGATCTGTTCATAGAGGACAATTCTTCACAGAAATGAAGACCACACAACCAAGAAAGCTATTGCCTGAATCTTGGGGCTTTTTGTGTCCAGTTCATACTCCTGATGGTTCTCCTTGTGGGCTTTTAAATCACTTGGCCTCTGGATGTGAAATAATAAGCTCTGAATCAGAAGTAAATTTTGCGAAATTTGAGTCATCATTAACATCTTTAGGAATGATACCTGTTACAACAGATTTAAATATACATATTGGTGCAGATTCTTATCCTGTTGTACTTGATGGAAAATTGATAGGTTTTGTAAATGATGGACTTATAAATAATTTCATATTGGGTATTCGAAAATATAAAGTGCTTAAGCAAAAATCAATTCCTGAAAATTTGGAAATAGGATTTATTCCAAAGTCTGTGTATAATGTTTCACTTCAATATCCAGGACTTTTCTTATTCAATTGCATAGCTAGAATGGTAAGAAAAGTAAAAAATCTTTCCCTAAATAAACCAGAATACATAGGTCCTCTTGAACAAATTTATTTAGATATCGCTTGTCTTCCAGAAGATATTAGACCAATAACAACGCATCAAGAATTAGATCCGATAAGAATGCTTTCTTTGGTAGCTTCAATCACTCCATTTTGTGATTATAACCAATCTCCGAGAAATATGTATCAATGCCAAATGGGTAAGCAAACAATGGGAACACCTTATTTCAACTATCCTTATCGAGTAGATAATAAAACATACAGAATTCTATTTCCTCAATCACCTTTAGTCAGAACAGGTACTTTCGAGGAATATGGATTTGATAATAATCCTTCAGGAACAAATGCAGTTGTAGCAGTGCTTTCTTACACAGGATATGATATGGAAGACGCGATGATTATTAATAAATCAGCTTATGAAAGAGGCCTTGGCCATGGAATAGTTTACAAAACAGTTGTAAAAAAACTAAATGAAAATTCCAGTAGAGGAAATGCAGCAGTAAAATCTGCAAGATTTAAGCTACTAAATCTTGACAAATGTCCAGAGCATTATAATTTAATTTCAACATTAAGAACGAAAGTTCTTCCAGAACATATTGGGCCAGATGGATTACCACATATTGGAGTTCAGTTAATAAGTGGAATGGCTGAATTTATTTATGTAGACAGTGTAAAAAATATATTAGTTACTGAATTTTACAAAGATTCAGAACCCGCAAGAGTAGAAGAAATCCGTGTTTACAATGAAAATTCCTTAGATGAAATTTCTGTCAATTTCAAATTTAGAATTAAACGTTATCCTGTTATTGGAGATAAGTTTTCTTCCAGACATGGACAAAAAGGAGTATTATCAACACTTTGGCCTCAGGAAAATATGCCTTTTGCTGAAAGTGGAATTACTCCTGATATTATAATAAATCCTCATGCTTTTCCGAGTAGAATGACTATTGGAATGCTTATTGAAAGCCTTGCAGGAAAAAGTGGATCTTTACATGGTAAATTCCAGGAAGTTTCAGCTTTCCAGCAATTTGAAAATGATGATATTATTGGTTACTTTGGAAAAGAATTAAATGAAAAAGGTTTCAGTTATTATGGAAATGAAATAATGTATTCTGGTGTTTCAGGATTGCAAATGAAAGCAGAAATTTATATAGGAGTTGTTTATTATCAAAGATTAAGGCATATGGTTAATGATAAAGCACAAGCTCGTAGTCTTGGACCAATAGATGTTTTGACAAGACAACCAGTGAAAGGTAGGAAAAATCAAGGTGGAATAAGATTTGGAGAAATGGAAAGAGATTCACTTTTAGCTCATGGAGTAAGCTATTGCTTACATGATAGATTATTTAATTGCTCTGATTACTCTGAAGGTAAATTTAAATCAAATTTTTTTTTTATATTATTTAAATAAATGTCCTTTTCTGAGATTTATTTCATTAAATTTTTAATAATTCTCAAAAAGGTTATGTATGTACAAAATGTGGTGAGTTACTTGCTGTTTTAAATTATAAAGAATTAATAAAAAATACCCTTCTTACATATAAAAGTATTACTTCTGATTCTATTAATTCCCAGAAAAAAACAAATCCAAAAGAAGAATTTTTTGTGGATCAGAATATAGTATGTAAAAATTGTGGTGATTTAAATACATGTGTAAAAGTTGCAATTCCTTATGTTTTAAGATATTTAACAAATGAATTAGCTGCAATGAATATAAGATTATCTTATACTGTTAAATAGTAGATTATTTAATAAATTTTGTTCAATCTTTAAATTTCTCAATTTTTCTAATTTTTTTTCTTTAATTAAATTAAGAGAAAAAAAAAAGATTTAATAAAAATTTATTTTAGTTTTCAAGCCAAGAAAAATCCTATCTTTTAATTATTTTAAAAGAGAATTTTTTATTTTATTTACATACATTGGTTTTAAAATATTTTCTAAAAAACAAAAATTTTATAATTTTTTAAATTATTTTATAATATCTTATAAGCGATTTTTCTTAGAAACAGATATACAATTGTAAAATGTCAATTGTAGGAAATATTCTTTTAAATTTAAAACATTCATCAATAAAAATAATAATTTAATTAAATAAATAAATAAAAAATAAAAATTTATAATATTTAATGAAGCATTATTATTCTTTGACAATATTAACATGTTTTCTAATTCTCGTATCTTTGTTCGATTGCAAGCACAAAAAATCTAAAAATTTCATACAACGACCTGTAACTCATTTAGAAAAAATTATTTTTTAAAAATCAATATTAACATAAAAATTTAGAATTTCAATGCAGGAGATGTTGCAAGAGAATATTCCATCCAAAATACAGTAAATGATATAATTAAAAATGATTATCACAAAACTGCTATAGATGTTGTAAGATTACATTTAAAATATTTTAATTTTTTCTGTCATATTTTATCAAAGCTATTTTTTAAATTATATAATCAATTTTTCCCCTTTAAGTTTCAATTATAGATTATACAAACTGATAAAATTTAATTTTATTAATCTTTTTATCATTAAAATAGGATCCTTCTCGTTATAAAATTTTAAATGGGCTTTCAGCAGAAAAAGATCCAAATATGATTCGTTCTGAAATAAATCCTAATTATCCGGAGGCTTATTATCCTCACTACGATCCATCACTCCATCCTTTAAAAATATCATACAAAAAATATATTAACAGAAATAAATCAAAAAATATTTATACAAAAGACAACCAAGCATACTACGGAAGAATCAATCCTTATAGAGTTATAGACACTACCAATCAAGGTGGTTCTCCAGTTAAAATAAAAATGGGTGATCTCACTGAATTCTATCCTTCACAAGAAAACTTGGAAGAATTGCAAAGACAATTGGATAATATTAATAGATTTATTTCTCTTCCAAAAGAATTACTTAAAGAAGATAAAGGCAAAAAAGTTTACTTAAAAGACCCAAATGCATATTATGATCCAACTTCAACTGATTTGTTTGCCAGAAAAGCACATTTAGAAAAATTAATCTTAGGCATTAAAAAGACTCTTGCTAAAGAAAAAACTGAAGAAATCAGCGCAAATGATTTTGATTATCAAGTAGCCAAAGGAAAAGTATATGTTGAAAATAAATTCAACACTGAAAGGGAAAAGGAGAATGAATATATTAAAGATTCTTTTTATTATGATGTCAAAAAAAACAATAAAAATGAAAGCAAAGAGATAAACTCTAGAAATAGTTTCGGAATTACAGATTCAAATGCCCAAAAAGTTGTGTATAAAACTATCGCTCGTAACTACAAAGTAATAGAAAAATTAGAAAATACAAAGAATCAGAAAAAGGCCGAAGAAACTAAAAAGGTTCCCGAGAAGAATAATGAAAATAAATCTGAAAAACCATTTGAAAATTCAAAATTACAAAATGAGAAAAAAATTGAGAAAATAAAACCAACTGAAAATAAAAAAGTAGAAGCTGAATTAAAAGCAGACAAAAGAGTTGAAGCAGAAGTCAAAGAATCATTAAAAAAAGAAAATGTAAATTCAAAAGAAGCATTAAAAAGCGATGCTTTAAAAAAAGAAAAAATTAAGGTAAAAGAAGAGAAGAAGATAGACATTATAAAACAAGAAAATAAAAATTTAAGCAAAAAAAATAAAAATCAGAATACAAATCAGGAAAAAATTAATTCTGAAAGAAAAAATCAAAATACTGAAACTAAAAATGATATCAAAAAACCGAATGAACGTGTTCCTGATAGTCAAGGATTCAAAATAGAAAAAGTTAAAATTTTATCTTCTAGAAAAATTTTAAATTAGCAGTATCAAATAATTTTTAAAAAATATTTGTTTATTATAAAAATATTTTAAAAGTAAAATTCCTTCCAAAAATTTTTATGAATTCTTAATAGCTAATATAGATGTTTATTTAATTATTATCTCTAAAAAAAAGAAAGAATTCAAAATTAATTTAAAATTTTTTAAATTGTGATTTTAGAAAAATTAATAGATATTTCTTACCAATTATTAGTTACTAAATTAATAAATTAATTTATTATTATATTAAAATAAAAAAACTCCCTTAAAAAATTCTATTTTTTAATGATGTTTGGAAAAATTCCTATGGTGCTTTTTTTGTTACCAGGATTTTTAATACCCGTACTATTAGCAGAAATTTTAACAAATTCATTGTTATTATTTAAACAAGAATTCAATTTATTATTCGTAAAATTATACATATTATTATTGTTGATACCAAAATTAGCATTTAGCCCCACGCATTTCACACTTAAATAATCTTTTGATTTTTTATTGTTCCCTTTAACATTAAATTCTTTTAGCATTCGAATTTTAGCAGCATGTGAACCAGAAACAAAAATTTTTTCAGAATTATCTTTCTTATCAGATTTCATATTTTTTAGAGGAGTGTTATAAATGTAATTATCATATATATCCTCTCGTTTTTCAATCAGAAGGTTTTTAGAAGTATATTTTCTATTATCAATCGATATCCTTTTGCCCTCAACTTTATGATTTAAATTTAAATTACTCTTATTTGAATTATCTTCATTTTCATTAAAATAATCAGTTTCAAAAATTTTATCATGCGATTCGTTTTGAGTCTTTTGTTTAATGTTTTTCATCGATTTATTTTTAATTAATCCCATAGATTCTTTCAATCTAGTAGGATTATTAATTGAAAATTTGTTTATTTTCTTTGGTTCAATAGTGTATTCCACTAACTTAGATTTCTTTACTGGTTTATTTTCTTCCATTTCTCCTTTTTTATAACCTATTTTTATTAAGTTGTTGTTCTTTTCATTTGTATTAATAATATATTTATTGAAATGATCTTGCATATTACCATTGTTATTCCTATTATCAAGATTTATTAAATTATTAATCTTGATAGATTTTTGCTTTGCATAATGAATAGAATTGTAATTTAAATTAATATTTTTCAATTTTTTATTTGGTGAATTACTCAAACTTACTTCATTATTATCATAGAAGCTAGGCTTGGGAACTTTTAGCCAATCAGAGATGTTTTCTTCAATATGATTCCCAAGACTTTTTTTAATCGAATCATCTTGAACTTTAAAATTCAATTTCTTTTCAAAATCTAAATTATTGATATTTCAAAAGGAAAATAATTAATCATTTCTTTTTATCTTAATAATAAAAACTATGAAACTTACATAAATTGCTGTTATTTGAGTTCTCAAAATTACATACATTAAAATTATAATTGTTTATATTAATATTATTCATTATTGAATTTCCGATATTAAAATTATAGGAAATTTTCTTAGAATCAATATTTTTTAAATTATTAACATTACCATTTAAATTATTTTCATTTGATATATTTTCATTTGTAATCAAAGATATGTAATTATTATTATAATTATTTATGATAATATTATTATTTGAAGAATTATGTGTTTTACGAATAGACATACTGTTGCTTCTTTTAGAAATTTTTTGATTTTGATTTATTAATTGGTCAATTATTTTTTCATTTAAAGACTCAAATTTTTTTACCAAATTCAAATTTTTTAAATATACATTACAATAAGCACTAGTTTTGTATCTTTCTTCAAAGCTTATTATATTTCTTGCAACAGATATTCTTAATTTTTCCAGTGTTTTATAATCAGAATTTCCTATTCTAGAAAATGGATTTAATTTTTCATAGTCCAATATTGCGATTAGCAGAGATATTCCCATTTTTTCATAAGCTACCGGAGTATAAAATTTATCTTCTTCTTTTAAACACTGCGAAAAATAAACACTAAAAGGACTTGTTAAAGAATTGGCTTCTAGAAAGTATCTTTCATCATAAAAAATAAGTTTTTGATAAACTTCAAAATCAAAATTTTGAAAATTTTCGATTTCTTTTAAAATTTCTTTTCTTTGAATTTCATTGCATAATAATTGCTTATTCGACAATTTTTTATCTTTTGATTTCATCTTAATTTGAATATTTTTTTTCAAAAGCTTCGACCCTCTCTTCTGTCTTACTAAATAAATAAATTAAATAAATTCTTTTTAATTAATGTAATTGAAATATTTAAGGATACTTACTTTTTTCAATTCTGATAAAATCCTTTTTTTCAGAAGGAGTTTTATCATTTGGATTATTTTCATCAAAATTATTTTTATTCAAATTAAAATTTTTTAAAATATTAAAATTTGAATTTGAATTAAATTTAATAAAATTTTCATTTATCCTAAAGGGTTCATCTTCATTAATATTTTTTTCCACACAGTCGATTATATTATTTTCAAAATGTTCGAATTCAGAATAAAATTGGCTTTTTTCAGAAGTTTTATCATTTTTTTTCTCATCAAAATGAATAAAAGTCTTATTGAGATCTGTAATAATTCTCTCTTCTGATTTCATACTGTAAAAGCTACTATCCATTGAAGAATCATTGTTTTCTACTACGATTTCTTTTGAATTATCTAATGAATTTATACTTGATTTTTCATTTTTTTTATTTTTTATCATTAAGTTTACTTCCTCTTTGTTTTTATCTTTTTCTGTATTTATCGTGTTGTATTTTTTAATTAAAACTTTTTTTAAGATTTCTTGATTTCCAAAAAATGATTTTTCAATTTCAATTTTGAAAAACTTAGATAAAATATGAAGTAAAATTTCACTTTCTAAATTTTCGTCTTTTTCTCCTCCAACGTTAATAACATTTTCTTCGATTACATCACTATTTTTTCTATATGTTAAATTAGAACTTTTATCTATCTTTTTTGATTTCTTCTTTGATCTTTTTTTATTTTCTTCTTTCTGTTCATTGTTCTCAATGCATTCAGTTATTAAATTCATATAAAAATTAAAATTTTCAGACTTTGAATTTTCATCCTGAATCAGCAAATTGAAATTTATGGGCTTAATATCTTTTAGGCTGTTTTTACGCATTCCTCGAAAATAGCTTGCTTCAACAGTATAAGTATGGATTATATCACATATTTTATTAAAATGAACTCTACCAGTCCCCTCCTTAGAGTATTTGTCTCCTCTTTCTTTTGACCTCATGGACTTTTGAGAAAAATTACAATTCGAAAAAATAAGATCTTCTGAATTTAATTCTATTAGTTTTGGAAGCATATTATTTTCTATCTGTTGAAGGAAATCTAGATAATTTCCAAAAAGAAAAAGACCTCTTGAAGATGCATGAGCATGTAAATCATAATAATATTTCACTTTCCCTTTCTGAGAAAAATGTAAAAAAATTTTTTTTATTGCAAAGATTTCCGGTTGTAGCTTTATCCAAGGACTCAAATAATGTCTATTCATATTTAATGAATTTGTGTCATACCTATAAAATCCTCTACTCACTCCATCCACATTTATAATTGGAATTATTTTAAATACAAAAGCCTTTCTTAGAATTTCAGCTCTTGGATCTTTTTTATCAAGGAGAAAGCGCAAAATTCCATTCATTAGATAAGAAGAAGGAGTTTCTCCTGGATGAACTCTAGCTGTGATGAATATTACTGGTTTGTCAGGAATTTTCATTGATTTCCTATTTAATTGAATGGAATAAAAAACACTGGAGCCATTAGCATTATTATTGCTTTGGCTAAAGTTGCTATTTTTGCTACTTTTCAAATTCGCAATTTTTTGAGGAATTGACTCAACTATAGGTTCATTGCTAATTAAAGTAAAATTATTTATTGGCTGTTTTGTAATATTATTAATATTATTTATATTATCATTTGTTGATTTACTGTTATTGATGATAAGAGAATTTGTAGCATTCAAATTTCCTGATAATTTAGAATGATGATTGTTAATATTAACATTTGTATTAGGAGTATTAGTATCGTTGGAAGATATTGTTATAAGTTCTAATCGTCTTTTTTCTTTTGAAAAAGTAAGTAAATCTCTATTATAAAGAATAGTAGTATCATAAAGAAGATTTCTTTCTCTTTCCAAATTTTCTAAAAATTTCTAAAAAGAATTATTTTAATTAATATATATATAATTTTATTCATGTAAAGAATTGTATAATATAAAGATACCAAATTTTTTAAGTAAGACCACGGATAACAAAAAGCAAAAAAGTATTGCTGCTTGGCAAGAACCTCTATTGAAAAAGTTATCTCAAGGGTTTTTTCATCTATAAGCTATTTATTGTAAAATTTTACCTCATATTTAATATCATTTGGAAATCTTCTCCACATAAATTCTTCATTTTCGATATAGTCTTCATCAATGTTATAATATAGATCTGTAATTCTATAAACAAATTTATACCCTTCAGCAAATAATTTTGATTGATTTTGCATATTAAAAATACGAACTTTAATTTCTTTATTTTCAGGATTATAATTTTTAACAGAGAAAAAAAACCATGTTCTATAAGTATATTCTTGCTGAGTTCCCAAACAATCAGAAGATATTTGTATAAAATACTAAAATTTATTAAAAATAAAAATCACAACCGTTATAAATTTATTTGAGTGAAGCTTTTTAATATTGATTTATTTTAATTTTTATATACACAGCATGAATCTCGATGTCTTTCACAACTTAGCATATTTCCGCTATCAAACCTACTTGTAAACCTTATATTATCTTGTTCAAAAAAAAAGTCCTTTTGTTGTGGGTTATAATGTAAAGGTAAAACATTAAAACTGGGCTCCATATTGTGAAAGTTCTGATTTTATTCATCAAAATAAATAATATTTATAGTGTATTAATATTATTTTGAATTATAATATATATTTAACTACAAAACTGAATTATTAAACTTTAACTTTGTTTATCATTTTTAGTCTTTTGTTTTAAAGGATAAATATAAAATTAATGGTTTATGAATCATAAATAAGAACTATAACTCACATTAATAATTAAATTCAAATTCAAATAAGTATATAATTCAAAGAAAAAATTTATAATTATTTTATTAATAATAATATTTATTGAACTTTTGAATAATTTTTAATTTTTTAAGCAATAAATGTTCAAACAAAACCTAATAGGCTACGAAGACAATTATTTAATTAGATTTCAAAGACCTAAAAACCTAGATCTTCACTATAAAAAAATAGATGATATAAATAATCGCAATAATAAATTCAGGCAATTTTCTATAAATTTTGATTTTAAGAAAAGAGAAAGCAGTTCGAGAAAGAAAAAAAAGTCGTTGATTTATGATCCAAGTAAAATTAATATAAATAACAACTATTTATTATGAATTATTTATATAATTAGTTAGAGATTACAATAAAGATATTGATAATTTCTTATTAGCAAAAAAAATAATCAGCATATCCAATAGAAATATTGTAAATAGAAATTTGATTAAGAAATTATTTATTAAATTTATCTTTAATCTTTGAAAATATTTTTTCATTAAATTAAATTTAAAGATTAAAAGCAGTTTTTCTCATTTAGATATCAATTCTCCTTTTCTGGAAATGAAAAAAAATATAAAAAAGAATTTAGATAGATTTAAAGAAAAACAAATTTCTTTTGAAAATTTCAATATGTTCAAAAGATTAAGCAGTCAGCAATCATTACTAGTGCCTAAGGTTATTTTAAATACTAATGATTCAAATAACAGAAATAAAATTTTGAGCAGAGGGCACTCTGCTAAAAATAGTATTACGAATAATACCAATGATAGTGATGAGTTTAATACAAATAAGAAATCTTATAGAAAAAGCAATAAAAAAAAATCAATAGTTTCTTTTGTAATTGATTTAGATAAAACAAACTCCAGTCGTCAAAATAGTCCATTAAATAATAACAAAGTTATATTACCGATTATAAGAAAAAAAGTAATTTTTAGTCCTAAAGGAAGAGATTCTTATAATGATGCTAAAAAACTTGATTATAAAATAATGTATTCAAACAGAAAAGAAAATACTGGTGATGAGTATTATAAACAAATAGAAACTTATCAAACTTCAAAAAATTATGTAAGGAAAAGAAATAAATCTGAAGTGAACTATATAAAGTTTGAAGATGGTGTGTTAATAAATTAAGATATTTTTACATAAATTTTTTATGCCAAGTATATATTTTATTTTAAAATATAATTAATTATTTATTTTGTTTTTCAGTAAGTTTTCGAATGTAATATTTGAATAAATAGCAATAAAATAAGACTATGTCTTAATGTTAAGACATAGTCTTATTTATACCAATTGTATAATTTGTTTTGAGTTAATCAAATAATATGTAATTTATTAAATGTAAAAGTAAAAATTGTTGTTATAATCTTACTAAAATATGAATTTCTAATATAATTATGATAATATTCACAAAAATTAGTTTAAATTTATTGAAAAATAAAAAATTAAAATTATTACTAAAAAAAAATTTAAAAATATTAATTATCATTCAATTATGCACTACAAAGCATTAATAGATGGTAATGATTTAAATTCAATTTTTAACTTTTACATTCATAAATTTTTCAACTTTAATTAAAGAAAAATTAATATTATATTATACTTTTAGGTTATAGAATCTGGGATGATGTATCAAAAATTTCTAGTGTTCTAGAAAACATTCGAGAAAATAAATCCAAAATTGAGACAATAGAATTAAGTACAAATAGTTTGAGTTTTGATGCTGCTAAGGCCCTTTCAGAAGAAATCAAGAATATAGAAAATTTAAAATACGTTAATTACAGAGATATTTTCGTAAGTAGAAAAAAAACAGATTTACCAGCCTCTTTAAAAGAGTTAATGCTTGCAATTGAGGAAAAAAAAATAGAGATTTTGGATTTAAGTGATAATGCTTTTGGTCCTATAGGAGTAAAATCATTCGACTTTTTCATTTCAAAAACTTATACTTTAAGAGAGCTATATTTAGAAAACAATGGACTTGGACCAGAAGGTGCTGAATCCTTAGCAGATACTTTACTCGGAAATGATAATATAAAATTGCAAGTTTTGGTAATAAATAGAAATAGGTTAGAGAATAAGGGAGCAATTGCTTTTTCAAAGTATTTAGGCATTATAAATACATAAACTTTTTATATTTTTAATAAAAAGGAGCTGTTTATTATTTTTTTAATGATTTGAAAATCTTTTTTATCATAAATTAAAAATAGAGTTTTGGAGAAAATGCAAAGTTTGGTAAAAATACAATTTTTTCAAAATGGAATTAATGCGGAAGGATTTACTGAATTATTTAAAGCTCTTAAATTCAATAGAAATTTAAGGCATATAAAAATTAATGATAATACAATTAAAACAGCGGTTAAGTATTTAATTGAAGCATTTGACGATTTAAAGCAAATTGAAGAATTAGATGTTTCTGATTCTTTAATCGGCTCTAAAAATAGTGTGAAATTATTTGAAGCTTTAAAAGTAATTTAATTATTTAATCTATAAATGTTTTAGTGCAATTGTGAAAACATCAGAGAAATATATTCTAATTACAATGAGATCGAAGATGTCGAACAGCAACAAAGAATTTTTGAGATCATCAAACAAATGAAAAATTTGAAGATATTAGAAATTAAAGGAAATGATATTGATAAAGATTTATACAAAGAAATTAAAAATTCTTTACACCAGAGTCTTGAAAATTTCGAAGCATATTCTGAAGATGAATTGGAGTTTGAAGAAGAAGAAGAAAAAGTGGAGAAAGAGTTCGGGAAATTAAAAATAGAAAATTAGAATTGTTATTTTATTTTATTAAATGAATTGAAAATTGAATAAGAAATTGGATATACTTAACTCCCTATTTATTTAATATTATAAATATTTTATTTATTCTAAACCTTCTTTTTCAATCAGTCTTCTAAACCAATATCTATATAATAGAATATTAATTGAATATTAAAATTAAATAATTTATTTAATATTTTTCTCCAATTGTGAATTTATACATGCTAGAGTCTTTTATTAAAATAAATGATAAATTTATTTGATAAAGTAATTTAGATTTAAAAAAAATAATTTTTTCTTTTTTTAATAAAAATTAGATAAAAATAAATCTAAATATTTGAAGAGTTTATTTCATAATCGAAATTTTCATCCTCTTCTTCATTTTTTTTATTTAAATCAGACTTACATACAGGACATTTGGAATTATATTTTAACCAAGGCAGCAAACAATTTTCACAAAACATATGAGAACAAAATAATCTTCTAACTTTTGTATTTTTGGTAAAATTTTTTAAACAAATATAACATTCTTTTTTCAGATCAGGCTTTAATACAATTTCAAAATTTTTTATTGTTATTCCGTTTTTTTCTTTTTCTTTCTTAATAAAATATTTTATTCTTTTCTCTTCTTTTTTATTTTTAATTTATACATGCTAGAGTCTTTTATTAAAATAAATGATAAATTTATTTGATAAAGTAATTTAGATTTAAAAAAAATAATTTTTTCTTTTTTAATAAAAATTAGATAAAAATAAATCTAAATATTTGAAGAGTTTATTTCATAATCGAAATTTTCATCCTCTTGGGGA
>Ga0194116_10004951_pt1 | contig 14883 bp, 3 predicted proteins | sample TA2MahsurfametaG_4_FD_148617 | JGI IMG/M metagenome (GOLD analysis project Ga0194116, IMG submission 148617) | Freshwater microbial communities from Lake Tanganyika, Tanzania - TA2015008 Mahale S9 surface | ecosystem: Environmental > Aquatic > Freshwater > Lake | place: Tanzania: Lake Tanganyika...
GCAGGGTAGAATCTACAGCAGTGAGACATTTAATTTTAAGAACTCGACGAGGAATAGAGCAATTATTGGTCCGCCTGGCTCAATTTTTGAACTAAAATTTCCAAAATTTGATATTATTGGCAACGCAACATGATGATCTGGAGACTGTAAATGTATCTAATACTGACAGCAAGCAAAGATGCTTATATTACCAACAAGATCATCAATTCAAACTTTCGTGTGACTGATGCGAATACAGGTAGAGCTGGCACAATTGATCTTTTTAAGCTTTACGACGAAACGAAGATCGAAGGCGAAGAGAGTCCCATTGTTGAGATCTCTCGCGCTCTAGTGAAGTTTGACTTGAGCCCGCTGTATTCACTTACGGGCTCTCACATGAGTCTCGATAATTTTAAGTGCTTCCTCTGTCTTAGCACAATTGATACAGGGCATTTTACTCCCACAGACTTTAATCTAGAGGTAAATCCCCTGTCGCAGGACTGGAACGAGGGAATCGGTAGAGATGTCAGCACTTTTGCAGACCTTGACGTTGCAAATTTTATTACAGCCTCATTTAGTAGCCCTGACGTCTTTCTTTGGTTTGAGCCTGGCGCTGCAGCGCGAGGCGCCCTCGGAGATGAAGAAATCGACATAATCGAAGAGGGAGATTTGGGTGAAGGCAACGAGTCAATTACGGCTTCACAGCACTTTGACACGGGGCGCGAAGATTTATACATAGACGTCACTAAAATTGTCTCTGCAACACTACTTGAAGTGCTACCTGACTACGGCTTTAGGATTGCTTTTAGCGAGGCTGAGGAGCAGGACCAGAAGACGCGCTTTGTCAAGAGATTCTTCTCGAGACACTCAAATAACAAATTAAAGCAGCCGACGCTCAGAGTTTTATTCGACGACTCTTCGCGGGACGATCACGGTAGCTTCTACTTCAACACGACAGGCTCCCTGTTTCTCTCCAACACAATTAGGGGCGGTAGCACAAATATACTCTCCGGTAGCGAACTAGATGTCATCGAGGGCGATGATTGTCTTAAGTTTAAGATCATGACAGGGTCTCATTTTGAGATGCTTTTCTCAGCATCTTCTTATAGACGATCCCCAGAGCTTGACGCTTTGCCTGGTATCTACAGGACGGAATTCTGCCTCCCGTACACAGATTCAAGTCTCGTCGTTAGCGGTGCACAAGAGCTGACGGTCTATGATGTTGCAAGTGCTAGCGGTTCGATCACCTTCGACACGCAGTGGCTTTCGAACGACCAGACAGTTGTTTTTGCTACAGGAACTTTAAAAATTTCCAAACCAAAAACTTCTAATTTTAACGCAATCAGTCAAAGCCCGAGCATCAAAATTGTTAATTTGAGGACAAAGTACTTCTCAAGTGAGACAGCAAGAATTAGGCTTTTTGGCAGAAATATTGACGAAAAAATTCACCCACCCGTAAAGCTTCCAGTATACGCAAAAAGTGTTTTCTTTGAGGAAGTTTACTATTCGATCAGGGATTCACTGACAAACGAGGTGGCAATTCCTTTTGACGCGCTTTACAAAAGCACGAGGGTCTCTAGAGACTCAGAGGGTTTCTATTTTGATCTAACACTCTCGAGCCTGCCTGAAGGAAGAAACTATTACTTTGACTTCATGATAGAGAACGATGGACGGGTTCTCGTGGAGAGCCACAAGGCATTAAGCTTCAGAGTTGACAAATAATGACAAGGCCTAGTACGACATTTTCAAAAAAGATGCGGCTGTTTAGCCCATCTGTTACTAGACATTTGAGTGACTACAATGCCTCAATTGTGAATGTGACCTCAGACAACACCAGCGGCTCTTCACTGTCAGTTAGCTCATCTTTTCGCTACGACCCTATCGGATCTCCGCTTAGATCGACACAACAGTTATCGATAGATTGGGCTGACTTCTCAAGACACACGTTCTTTAATTCTGCAGAGAGCAAAGTCAATATCGCCTTCGACAAGATCATCAATGGCTATCCTTTCGATGGAGACAAAGAAGAATACATTGAATTTGTTGATTCTCTAACTGGATTTGAGAAATATGTTCTGGATAGTTTTCCCACCAACAAAGGTTTTATAAATCTTGGCGGAGTAACGCCAGAAGGTCTTCTACAAAATTCACACATTCGCATTAAGGACGTTGCGGGAAGTAAAGTTCCTGAGATTTCAAGGGACAGATCAGGAAATTCTATATTAGATCCCGGCAACGGCTCGCTGACATTCGAATTTTTCATTCGTCCTGCGTTCGGAGCCGACTACGCGGTCGAAGGTAACGTCATCTCCCTCCCGAGCGGCAATAGAGCGGTTGTTCAAAGACTTTCAGCTGCAGGAACAAACGGCTTTGGCCTCTATCTTCTTAGCGGAACGAATGAGAACAGCAATGAGACCTTTCAAATGGTTGTTTCGTCAGGCACGCTGCATATTAGTGCATCGGTTGACATTGAGAAGGACAGGTGGACACACCTAAGCTGCCAGCTCAACAGGACGCCTGGAATTAATAAAATACAGCTCTATAAGGATGGAAAGCTAGCTTCGACTTCAAGCATTGCCGAGATTGGAACTTTTAATTACCTCGACCAGGACTTGACGATTGGCGTCGGAAGAAACCACACTTTCTATGGTGGCCCAGAACAGCCAGCAAACATTACAATTGATGTTTCGCAGACACTCTCAGGATCAATAGATGAATTTCGCTTATTTCACAGCCCTAGGTCTCTGAGGACTGTGAACGAAGAGATTTCGAAAAATATTTTTGCAAAGAATGGACTCAAGCTCTACTTTAAATTTAATGAGCCTCACGGCAGTCACCCTAACGCAAATCTCGTCCTGGACCATTCGGGTCATTCGATGCACAGCACTATTGAGAATTACAGCCTAACATCAAGAAGTGCACCAGGCACAAATAGCCCTCTCTCGATGGAGGAGGAGCGTCTTAGCCCGATTTTATTTCCCGCTTTTGAAGGCCTAGTAGATCTTAACGCAAACCTCTTGAATTCAGCCTCTATCTACGACGTCAACAACCCCAACCTAATTACAAAGCTTGTGCCTGAGCACTACCTACGTGATGCCGCCCTCTTTGAGGGACTGGATGCAGATAGAAGGTCAGGAAATGCGGGTGACCCGTATGACTACGAGAAGAACATGCCGGGCGGAGGAAAGATGGGCTCTCCCCAAGTTGTTGCTTCGCTTCTCTTCATGTGGGCCAAGTACTTCGATGAGCTCAAACTTTACCTAGACCAGTTTGGAAAGCTAATGAATGTCGACGTCATCGAGGAGGGGAGCATTGCCGACAATTTTCTACCTTTTGTCGCGGACTATTACGGATTTACTCTTCCTCGAATCGTAGACAACACGAGCATTGAGCAGCTGATTGAGAACGAGAGTCTCACGTCAAATCAGAAAAATTCAAAAAAGCCGCTCAAGAAGATACAGTACATTATTTGGCGCAGAATTCTAGCAGACATCAATGAAATAATTGCGTCGAAGGGCACGATACACAGCGTCAAGTCACTCATGCGTAATATGGGCATAAACCCGGATAACAATTTTAGGTTTAAGGAGTTCGGAGGCGCAAGGACTAGAAGAATTACAGACTCACGACAGGCAAAGTCTGCTGTCTATGGTATGCTAGATATGTCTGGTTCTTATGCGTCAAGCGGCGTAGGTAATGCGCAGGGAGTCATTGAAGACGCACCCCTTGTGACTTCAAATTTTCTTGCAACCCTAAGAAATGAGACAAATGAGCCAGGCTATCCCTACATTGACGCTGCAGGCTCCGATGAGCAAAACGGTCTCCTGACGTCTGGGTCCTGGACATTTGAAGCATTTTATAAATTTCAAAATCCAGGACGCAGTCGAGTCCTTCACAGCGTGACACAAAGCCTTGCGAGGATTTGCACCACAGGATCTTTCGAGGAAAATTTAATTGTTGCAAACTTAGTAGCCATCTCAGGGTCACTAGATCTCGACACTACAGGCTCACTAACACTCTTTGTTCGACCACAGCCCAATCTGCCTCTACTTGAGATGCCTCTCACTGGCGTCGACATATTTGACGGCAATAAGTGGTACATCTCTTTTGGAAGACAAAGAAATGATGAAATCGGAAATGAAAAGTCATCTGCATATTTCTTAAGGGCAGCAAGAGCATCGAGCACAAGACTCATTAGCTATATTAGCACTTCATCCATCTTTAATGATCATGATGATACGCAGATTAATTTCTTTGAAAAAATCGACGATGATTACAACAGGAGCGGCTGTTTTATCGCTATCGGAAAGCAGCAGCTTGACAGCTCCTACGATGACGGATACGGTTACACTTCCGGAATCGGTGCAATAAATGACGATGACGTAGGCAATGAATTTAATTGCAGCACAATTTTTGGCGGAAAGATTGCGCGCATTAGATTCTGGTCAAAAGCAACAAGCGAGAAAGAGGCACAGGAGCATGCTCTCAATGTAAACTCTCTCGGAGTTTTTGACCCAAAGATAAATTTTAACTTTATATCAAAGAACGAGGGGTCCTTTGGTAGACTTAGGATCGATGCGTCTATAGACCAATCGATCACATCATCTAATACATCGGGCGAGATTGAGCTTTTTGATTATAGCCAGAACATATTTCACATGTCAGGGTCCGGATTTAATTCAGATAAAAGAGTCATTAAGCCCGAACCATTTAGTTACTCGATTCTTAGCCCACATTTTGAGGCTGCGATTCAGAGCAACAAGGTAAGAGTTAGAAGCTTTCTCTCACATGAGAATATTGAGAAATTTGAGGCCCTACCAGCTCCTGCCTATTACATACCTGCCGATGAGAAGCCTGTTGATGACACACGTTTTAGCATAGAAGTTTCATTAGTACAAGCATTAAATGAGGATATGATCAATTTGTTCTCAACACTCGATACATTTGACAATATCATCGGCGATCCCACAGCACAATTTTCGGAAGATTACCCAGATCTTACATTTATTTCTGATGTCTATTTTAAGCGCCTGGGTGGAAAAGTCAATGCTGCTAAATTCTTTGAGTTTTTCAAGTGGTTTGATACATCGATTGGAGACACTGTCGAGGCACTACTCCCAAGAAAGACAAAATTTCTTGGTGCAAACTTTGTTATCGAACCTCACGTTTTGGAACGAGCAAAATTTGCGTATAATAATTACGACATATACGTTGGGCCGAATGACCGTTTCGGTCTCAAGGGACAAATACTCCTGCAGCAATTTATTGCAGAAATTTTGAGGTACTGATGTCACTTTCCCCTAGAGCAGAAGATGGATTCCAGACAAAGGGAACTAAAGCGATAGTAGTCTACCCAACAGAATTCTCAGGATCGAACGCCGTGGAGCGCTACCGCCAGGGAATTGAGTGCAGGACGGTTGATTCAGTCTTCAAATATGTCACAATGAAGCCTAGGTCAAATAATGACCTCCTGGATGTCAAGGAAGGAATTATACAGGCTCCAAATCAGTTATTTGATGACAGCAACCACGACACTCCTCCGACGCTGAGAATTGGGTCCCGATCGACTTACACCGGTGTTCGAAGCGCAATTAATCACGAGCTGTCACGTCGAGATCTAGGGCAGTCTCTCTTTAGATTTCATGACGGTTTGCCCTTTGTTGACCATGTCATAAATGACCCTATCGTCATAATGAATCTGCTGGATGATGAGATACTTCCTGACACATTCACAGTCGACTCGAATGGCTTTGAAGTTGCAGATGGTTTTATCTCACCTCTGTATGGGCTGCCAAACACAGTTGAGGAGAAAGTAGAGCGTCCCTTTAGGTCGAGAGGCATCTCGTCGGATCTCTCGACTCCCGACAACATTGGCAATTCTTTTATGATTGTGCAGATGATCGAGAAGAACAGTTCTAGGGTCATATCGCTCGAAGGGCTTCGAGGAGGCATCAATCGCCGCGAGACCTATCTCGCAGGTTCGGACTTCTATGTCGATGGAGTTGAGTATTTTAGCCAGGACTCCGGAGTCACTGATGTTGCAATCAGCATTGAGGGGTTTATAAAGCCCAACAACTCAGAAATTCTACCTTTTAGTGATGGAAAAGACTCAGAAATATTCTTTGCCCAGATCAGCGATAATGTCACAGCGGACATGGAAAATGCGCTGTACGACATGGGAACAGGAGTTGACTGGGGGTTTTTTGATAGGGACCATGTTTCCTGCACAACAGGCTTTGTGTATAATAACTGCAGTTACGGTATGGACTCTTTGGCGTACGGAGGACTCTTAAGATAATGTCGACTTTTAAAAGAGGAAGAAACAACAAGCTTGAGACAAACCTCACGTCATCCTTCATTGCCGGTGGGACGCAGTACACGCACCACCCAGACAGCCTTGTCGCCACTTATCGGTTCGAGGAGCCTTTTGCGACAGACTTTTCAGACGAAAACACGCTCAGGGTTGATGACATAACAGGCGAGGAGAGTCTGTCTGCGACTCTAACAAAAGGAAGCTTCCCGACGGCAAGCGTTCTGCAGCCCGGGGAGTCTTTTGAGGCGACTAGAGCTGCCGAGAGCACGCCATACCTCTTCAGCAAGAATACGATGCCAGCCTCGAGATACTCTGATGAAGAAAAACTCACGACCCCTAACGATGTTTCAGGTTATCAGATTAGAACACTTAAATTTGGTCACGGTCACTCAGAGCGTGTCGACCTTCCTAGCGCGTATGTTGACGCCCTTAAGTCGATAGCGGTTACGCCGATAACGGTTTCAAGACAGCTCTACGACAGCGGTGCAACCTTTACTTTCTGGATAAAGATGCTAGGCGACGATGTCCTGTACAGCTATACAGAAGTTCCGGACTTTTACGTACAAAACCCGAATGAGGCGAGGTCAATCCTGTCTATTGACAGAGAGAATTTCTTTGATGTCTATAACCCTGAATCACCTCAGGCGGGTGACGAGTTTAAATTTGGAAAAATTTTTAGTATTAGAGTCTACAACAGCCCGGGCACAGATAGGCACAGAAAGCTATCTGTCATTGCGACCTACGATAGGATGGGCGACAAGGCGCAGTACGAGTGGATTACAGAGGCTTCACTGACCGATGGTGTCTGGGCACATGTTGCCGTCGTGATGCCCTTTACATACAAGGCATCTAGTTTTGGGATGGGAGATCCGGATCCATCTGAAATATTTGACTTTATACCACAGGTATTCCTTGATGGAGCAATTACAAGATTAACACTTTTACCTGCTGACGTCAAGAACACTGCAGAGGCAGAGGTGCTGGGGGGAATCGATTACTTGACGAGCGCTCATGACTCGAATAGGTTTGTCGATATTTACTTTGATGTGCCTACTGGACAAGGCAAAAAAACATCACTCCTGAGGCTTAGGGATTACGATTTCGGCGGAGGAGCTTCGAGTCGTCTTCTGCCGCCAAGTGCAACTCTTCACGTTGAGGCCGGATTCGACGATGTAGCCAATCACCTCTCGAGATTTGTCATTAAGGATGCACAGGGAAATGAGACAGGGTTCTTGATTGACCTGTTCCATACGGGGTCTATCGCAAAGCGTCTCAACGGTAATGACGAAATCGAGTCGCCTCAGATGGTCGACCCAGACCCTGAGCACCTTCCGAGGATCGACATCCGCTATGATCCGGATAACTCTTCTTTCAACAGCGCTATTAATCCTGATGATGGCTCATTTATCAAGCTGACGACTCCAGGTGGAAAAACTAAGACTTACATTTTCTCTTCAGCGCCGCTGCCTGCAACACCATTTGAACCCGAGGGACCAGAGGCGTTTGGTCTCACGACGTTTAAGCCTAAGGAATTTGAAGGTTCTGGCCCATGGGACAACCCAATAGAATTCACCATCAATGACGGTTTTGCATCATTTAATTTTAAGACAGACAATGGATATACGCCGGATCAGGCAACAACTAGCTCTATTGACAATTCATATATTATCGGCACCAACGGCGTTACAACCTTAAGTCAATTTGCCGTAGCGCTTGTCTTCTCGTTTAAATTTGCTGTTCTCGAGGGCCATTTACTGGGAGGGTCTTTGCAACAAATGAAGGCAAAGATCGGCGATGCAGATATCTACAATTCTAGAGAGGGAACCTGGCTTGGAGCCGGATCAGTAGCTTCAGCGACGGGTATTGTTCCCGTCACACTGACAACTCCAAATAATTCTGGCGGTATTAATTTTGTTAGCGGTCGAGAATTTTTTGACATTGTATTTGGAAGCAGCGACAGCAATAACACGGAATTTGGATTATATAAGAAGCCCTGCAATAATTCTGCAATTTTCGATCAAGAAAATCTTGCATACGGATTTGATGCGAGTGAAAACGTCTTTGTTGATCAGCTTCTGGGACCATCTGTTTCGACTTCAAGAAACTATAGCGGATTTCCCTTCTTTGATAGAGCAAGAAATTACATTAACTATACTTGTCGGCATGCTGGTGATACCGGAGCCGGTGATCCTGACATTGTCGACAGCTTTGCTGTGGGCCACCCTATCTTCATTTTTGGGAACGGTGCGTCATTTGAGAACACGATAGGCGATGACGCAGTCGCAATTAACGAGGGCAGTGCTTTTGCTAGCAATCGCTACATCAAGACGACACAGAAGTTCAAGGGCGACGCGATTGTTAGATTTAGCTTGTTGCCGGCAAGATCAAGTAAAGACTACACATCAAGCGTTTCGAGACGTCTTGCAAATGAGCCTTCATCTGTTTCAAGCATCCGCGTCGAAGTTTCACTCGATGGCCATGTGTGGCACAGTACAGGACTTAAAAGGACTGAGGTTCGTGCAGGAGACAAATTAATTAATCTTAGGGTCGATGATGAGTCAAGTCTGTCGTATGTGAAAAGTACAGTATCGCTCTACGATGGCATTGGGTCAAAAATTACGATAGACGACTTTGACCCAGCTGATAACTGGTGGCATCATTTTGCCTTTTACTGCGATGCGTCAAGTATTTTTTCCAACATCGACTTCCAGAATGAAGAAAGTGAAAATCACATTGAAGACTACTTCATTCGAGTCATACAGGACGGCTACGCCACATCTTGCTCAGACAACTGGGCAATTGCGAACCTGACGATTGAGGGCAATGCCTCTCATGACTTTGAAGTGAGCAGCGATGCTGTGAGAGTTGAAATTAATGCAGATGATCCATTTGAAACTTGGGACAACTTTGTTGCCAGCGTCGAAGTCGAGCACGGCGGTGAGATCGCTGCATCGAATGACCATGAAGCAAAAAAGATTACGCTTACCTTCCAAAGCCCTGGCGGCATTCTCCAGGAGGGCAAGTCAGGTGCGGCTGAGTTGCTTCGTGAGCCTCGAACACGCGCTGAGAGTCTAGACGGCAAGTCTGCTAAAATTGCATTCTGTCTCACAAAACAGGAGAGAATCAAGCTACAAAACTTTGACTCATCGACAAGCACGACGAACAACTACATTCGAATTGGACTAAAAGATGCGAATGAGGCCGAGGCGAGGGATAGAATTGCAGATGTTATTGACGCTTCTAGCTTGACATATACGCCTGGAAAAAATCTTGCGACATCAAGACAAGGTGAGAGAATTTGCATCTATGATCGTCATGACAGCAGCGCACTATTAGCGAGTGATGTCGTTCCTGCAGTGCTTGGTGGTGTTACTCGTCCTGACGGTGAAGCTTCAACACATTTGCTCCTGGACGGATTTGAGAATCTTCGTTTTGGGTACGAGATCAATCTCTACCAGGCAACCCCACTTGACGAGAGTGGAGTTGCTGCAAGAATTTGCACTGCTTTAAACGAAGACTCCGGATCTTTTGGGGTTCGTGCGTGGCACACGGCTTCGCTGACACCCTCAATGGTTTTCGAGCATCTTGAGAACAATAGTCTTGCCAATACGCCAGGAGAATTCGATATCCACGTTTTTTCAGGTGATGAATCAGACCTAGGTTTCGAGCCCCTGCCTGATGAGGGTGTCATAATCGGTGCCCCTATTGTTATTGCTGTTGAGATAACAGGCGACGGCCCCCCTTCGTCTATGGTTTATAGTGTCGTCATTCCCGCTGCTCAAGGCATCGATTTACAGTCGACGGTAACTTTTAGCGGTGTTCCTATTGACGGGTCCAGCGTCAAATTTACGAAACCTAGCGGAGACACAGAGACAATTACATTTGTCGCGGGCGTTGCAGGTGGTGACCAAATTAGCATTGATGATCTAGCTAGTGCCGATGCTGCAGCGCTAGCGCTCAGCGACAAGATTAACACATTGATCGCCCTCGACGGGTTTTTTAGCGCTTCGAGCGTCGGAGGCGTCGTAAGCATCATTGGTGACTATAGCCCAGGTATCTACTCACCCGACCCGTTTGGTGGCGGCATTTATCGAGAGACGCCGCCCGTGGGGTCAATATATTTTTCCGCGGCAGACCTAGCCTTTCTCGGCACTTCACACCAGGATTTAAAATTTTACCTTGACAAACCCTACCCTATTCGAGGATATCCTAGAGATATTCTTCCCCTTGACTATGAGAATGCCTCGAAACTTGCCGGTTCATCGCCTCGCTGCTTGATTGACGATTTTTCGACTTGGTCTAGATGCCTCCTGCCGACCGAGATACATGCAATTTATTCTGCGCAGAGAGGCACATTCGATCCTATCTCCGGAAACTCAAGCCTAGACCCGAGAATTCAAATACGTGATCTCGACAATGTACCAGGAGAGTACCCGACAAATTCGAGATCGACCGACGAAGACTTTAGGGGTAATTTTAAGGTAGGTTTTAACAGCGACATTGAAGTTATTGGTAGACAGGTTTTTGCGACTGCAGAGATTGAGTTCCGCAGAAACCCGATCCCAAAGTCTTTTATTAGGATGACAGACTGGCGCAATAATTCTGCAACTTTTGTTTTCTGGTCATACAAAGATGCATTTCCTGGTTTTCCAGCGCTTGTTGCTTCCGGTGATCTCCCTCCTCCTGTCAATATTGCTACTGACGAGATGATTCTAGTAAAGATTGATCTAGAAGACGTTGGCAATACTGTGCAAAATTTTGTAAGTCAGATTAACGAGCTTATTCCCGCCGGAGAAGAAAATTTCGGAATAGTCGCTCGATGCTCTAGTAAAAATCGCATTGTCTGCACACAGACAGGTGCCGGTGCTAGAAGCGGCCCACCTAAAGGCAACACGACAATAAGCTGCAGTCCTTCATTTAGACTCAATAAAAATGCATTTATTTCAGCAAAATTTAAGGGTGCTTTTCTAGATTCTTTGGTTGAGTATCCAAATCGTGCGCCGATCGATCACCCACTTATCGAAAGAATGATTGATCCGGCACATGCTCGATCTACCATGATCTTAAATGCTCCGACAAATAAAGATATTGCACTCAAACTAAGCACAGAACAGGAGCCCATCTCTCCCTACGTTGAGGATTCGCAGTTTGCTGCATTCGGAGCAATTGTACACCCAGACGCTGATGTTGCATTTCTAGACGATAATGACGTGAAGCCTCGTGGCGATTTCTGGAACAAAAATCTTCTCAAGACGGTCGTCTCACAACCTGCGTCATCAAAGCACAAGATAGAAATCGACATAGCACCCGTGTCAAGCACAAAACTGTACAAGCACGGGACTATCGGGTCGACGACAGCGTACTTTAACTTTGAAAGCAATGTATGGGAGCCTATCGGAACAATATTAACAGGATCTTATCTTTCTGAGCCTATTCTCGGAGAGAATTTAGATGTATATGCTTCGACCCAGATAGCGATTACAGATGTTAGTTTAACCTCGCACACCTGGAGTGAATTAGTCGGAGAGAGTCGTCAAAATCTTTTTAGGCTTACTGACTCCTTTGGGCGCCAAGTAACCTTCAGTGCAATCACGACTACAGATCTTGTCGGACCGTACGATAAATTTAGAAGATTTAGCAGCCAAGAAATGGGAATACTCGCCCCCGGAGAGGTCGAGGATAGCAACGTTGAATTTATGAAAAATATATTTAGCGGAACGAACGCCGCATTTTTGGCAGGTGACATCAACATCAAACCTGTGCCGAAGGGAGATCATGGCATCTGTCTATACCAGGCAGACCCTGGGCCCGAAGGAAATACCGCTATATATCTAAATGCAGATTTGACTCTAAATCCCCCTACAACACTCGTAGACCACCTTCGCTTTATTGAGTCAAACAAGACAAGCCCAGGTGACTTCTCAAGTGAACTAAAAACTTCATTTGAATTTGGTGCAAGAAAACAGATCACGACATCTTCGCCTTACGCTCGCCAGCAGCTTTACATCGAGAGTGGAACTTATAATTCACGCGATGAAAATTTTAGACGCTGGCTCGACACCCTTTCGATCGGCTTTGGTCCATCAATAGGGTTGCAAGTTGCAAAGTCAACAGAAATAGACTACGAAGTCATATCTGGCAGCGCTCCCGCCGAAGAAAAATATATCTTCATGGACGGCGGCTTGTCAAATCCGACAACAACATTTGGATTTCCATTCCACCCAAAGTTTCACGCGACTAGCTCGCAGACTTATGACATCTCAAGTGTCTTGAGTCATCCTTTCGCTATTGAAAAGATCGTCTATGAATTTAGAGCGAACATGTTTGAATCTGCGTCGATCGAGGCACCTGGTGATAACTTTGGTCCCGCGGCCTACAATACGTCACGAGTTAATCTTCCGACGCCCACATTCTTTATCTTAAACCAGAGAAAATGCGCCCTATCGAACGACATTGAATCAAATATCAATTCAATAACCATTAGCGACGACGAGCGTGTCACTTCAACATTTAGCTATACAGCCTCGATACCTTCCAACTTTTACTTAACCAGCACCAGTCTTGGCGATCCTGGGCCGGTCACGTACGTTGACGACTTGCGCGACCTCGTGACATTTGCAAGAGTAACACTAGCGCCCGAACCCTTCGTCAGCGGTGTCATCGAGACATTCGCCAGCGACATAAGGTCAGACATCGATCTCGTCATAGTTCCGAAAAACTCTCCCGAGGCGACAGAAGCTGGCCAGCTTCTCCAAGAGGAGCACCCAGCATCGTCATTTACACTTACTGCGCCCATTCGTGCACCTAAGAAAAATATAGCACATTCGTCGTACAAGGTTGAGGGTGACTTTTTTGGAAGCAAACCGACAACATATAAATTTTTGTTTGAAGAGGGTGAGGTGACCGGCCTCACTCAGATTAAGCAATTTTCTGATGCGTATATCCTAGAAGATGCTGCTGGAGAAATTCGTCGCTTCGTCTTCCGCAATGCTTCATGTGCTTTTGCCGAAATCGTCGGAGAAACACACTTAGTTAATTTAAGTCTTTTGACTAGCGGTGACTTTGAAGTCACAGACACGTCAGGTAATACGGTTAAATTCGAATTTAATGTAAACACAAGGACTGATGAGCCTACACTCAAGACCGGTGCGCTCACACCGACTTATTACGTCGGAATTCTAGGCGTCGATTTATCGAGCCCCAGCTATTACGACGACTTAGTTGGTGCAATTTCTGCCGCCGTCAATCTAGCAAACGCTGATGGCGCACTAAACGTTTTTGCGACTCCTGATTATGATGCAAGAACAGTCAGACTTACGCAGGATTTTGCAGGACAATTTGAGGAAGAAATTGTATTAAGCTGGGCAGGAGAATTAGGATGCTCTAATCCTGTTTTTGATAACGGTGGCCTGCCGGACGAAGAAATAATACTCTATCAAGATTTTGGGGGCTCTAGAGACATTCTATATGAGCCAACGTGGGTGATACCTATTACCCAATCACTGGCCAGCCCAGGTGGGCTTGAGAACTACGCTTCAAAATTTTATGAAGCACTCTCGATTGCAGGAAGAGAGCATTTTAGTAGAGGTGGTTTTAAGATTCCCTTTGTCTTGCAGGAGACAGGATCGACACCGACGGCCGAGTTTACTTTTACGCAGGGTGTCTCCGGCATGCTTGGGTACAAGAATATCGCCGGCACACAGATAGATGAAGATTTCAAGGACGCCACATTTGCAGACTTTGCCTTTTATGCAGATTACACAAAAATTACTATTGACGAAGTCGGCGAAATTCAAGGCGACGTCTTGCAGCTCGACTGGGCAGGCAACAGGACAGGAATCGATTCGCTGCAGTCGGGAAGATCTCCTTTCGGGGGAGAAAATAGCACGGCGATAGCAAACTATAACTCGCTAGACAGTGCCGGCGCATGCACGATCCAGCACAAGTTCTCGGATAGCACCGATGCTCCCTATCTCCTGCTGCCCGGTGACAAGCTTATTTTTGGCTGGCAGTCTCCGATTGGCACGGGATCTTTTACGCAGCATGGCGATCCGGAAGACGAGACTGGAAGCTTTGAGATACTGCCCGGTGCAGGTAAGATTGTTCTCTACGGATCATTTTTGCAGGATGATCAAGAGAAGACGCATGTCACTAGCAATCAGCCGCTTACAAGCGTTTCAGTGCACGAGGCAATTTTTTCTGATGCTGATGTACATGATTGTCATGATACTGAGCCTGCGCCCTTCCACTTTGACAGCACAATCGACCAATTTGTTGACGGAATTGTCTCCGTCAATTCAAGCCCACCCACATTTACGAGACAAGTTATCAGCAGAGCCTCTTCAGGCAACCATGCAGTCGGACCCAAAGACGGCAGCTATCCAATTTTTTCTAAGCGCAGCAGCTTTTTTAGAGGTTTTAGACTCATCGACGAGGGAGAGTATCTATTTGACTCCATGCTGCCATCAATTGGTGCGCTGATGGCACGTGATGAAGCCCGGGCATTTTCACCTAATTACGGCAGCAGCTTTGCAAATGCGGGCGTTGTCATTCTAGCACATCCGAGCATTGGCAGTTCCTCAGACGCGGGC
>Ga0194116_10004953_pt1 | contig 14882 bp, 13 predicted proteins | sample TA2MahsurfametaG_4_FD_148617 | JGI IMG/M metagenome (GOLD analysis project Ga0194116, IMG submission 148617) | Freshwater microbial communities from Lake Tanganyika, Tanzania - TA2015008 Mahale S9 surface | ecosystem: Environmental > Aquatic > Freshwater > Lake | place: Tanzania: Lake...
GTCTTCATCATCACCGGCGTCTTCATCATCACCGGCGTCTTCATCATCACCGGCGTCTTCATCATCACCGGCGTCTTCATCATCACCGGCGTCTTCATCATCACCTTCGTCTCCGCCCTTAAGGGCGGCGAGCGCCTTCTCAAGTGCCTCGACTGCGGCGTCAACATCAGGCTCACCGCCCGCGTCCTTCTCCTCGTCTGCTTCCGCAAGCTTATCGCTCTCGTCGCAATACGCCTTTTCATGCATAGCCGCGTCATCTTTTTCATTCGTCTCAAAAAGAAAGTCGAAAACGTTCTTGTTCATGCTCTTCCGTGACATGTGCATCTCCTTAATTAAGTTGTCTAATCTTCTAGTAACTCTAGAATCACCTTCATTAATTATTGCGGTGCTCCTGAGATTAACTGCCTGCTTGTGCAAAGTTTCCAATATTTGTACAAACTTCTTGCGATCAGACGGCCTTACGCCCTTTCTTGTCTCCTTCTCGAGGAGGATCTTAAAAAGCTTGTATTTCATCTCGAAGATCTTTGCGCGTTGCGCAGTTGACTTTCTGCTTCTGCTGGAAGTCGCATGATCTTCTACGCCCTCAAAAGCTTTTGGCTTTTGACCAACAACAATTTCTACGTCGTCGAGTGTTAGACTAATCTTACCGTCATCCTTGACATTTATCTGGGTGCCCATGGCGCCTGCTCGAGGTGCATTCGCGACCGGCGTCGTACGAGGACTAGGCATTGAGGACAGAAGACCATCGTCGTCAGAGTCTTCAGGCTCATCACCCTCTTCATCGACTAGATCACCTAGCTCCTCACCGTCCTCGTCCTCCTCATGCTCTCCTGATTTGACATCATCTTCCTGCTCAGAATTCTGATCAGGCTCGGCGTCATCGTTTAGGAGTGAGCGCTCTATGAGGCTCCTGATCTGCGGAGTAATTGCATCAATAATCTTATTGCGAGCATTTGCTTCTGCGATCTCGCGCAGCTGTCTTGCCTCTGCAATAGACTCAATGTAAAGGTTTTGGCTCATAATCTCCACTCGCTATTGTCTATATGACAAATTCTATATGCTTAATTATAACATCAAAATCAATAATTTCGGACAAACAAAAAAAAGTTAAAATACTGCATTTTTTTTTATGATGTCCCAAATTGTCTGAAATTCGTGGTCTTCCTCGTCATCATCTTTCATTTCGTCGAGCTCTAGAGCGTCATCAACCGGGTACGGGGCGCTCGCCCAGCCTCGAAGCATTCCTGTTCGAACTGGGTGCGCTACTGTGAGGTAGACAGCGGCGCCTTGCCCGCCACTCTTGACGGCCTTGCGCCACTTCCCCGGAAGCGGGACGAGCGAAGAGTTGACAGCCGCGATCTCTCGAAGGACATCGTCGGGACGCGTAAAGCAGTCGGAGACCGTGAGGCTCGTGTTGCCCGCCGCAAAGTAGAAGGGATTTGTCTTGTGCCCAGCTAGCGGATCATTGACAGCAATGTCTGCACTTCTCTTCTTGGAAATGAGCTCTAGAGTCTCTTCCTCGTGATCCGTGAGCTCATTGTCCTCTTCGTCAACAGGATCAATGTAGGGAAAGTAGTCATTTCCTGAGCGCTGGTCATGCCAGAGGTTGCTCGTGCGCCCGTAGCCTAAGTCGGATCTGGTATCCTTAAAGCTTGGAGACGCACCCGCACGATTGCCGTACGAGGAGAGCTTCTCATTGAGCCTTAGCACGAGGCGCCTCAAGTCCATCTCTTGCTGGCGCCCCATGTCTGTTTTATTCCGGAATTCCGTCACACCTTGCTTTTTAGGTAGTAGTTTCAGAATTCTTGTCCTATATCTCTGATTTGGTGTTATTGGTTTATTAGTATCTTTTTCGTTTCTATCAACATATATTGGTTGGTTTTGATTTACGGTTGGACCTTTGTCAGTCAATGATAGCAGTAAATTCTTGTTGGTTTTTTGATCATACCCAACAATTCTATCTGGATATTGTTGGATCAGTTTATCCCATATACCTCGACGACTTGCGTCCGTTTGTGTCGTATCACTGTATATTGGCACGCCTAAAATATCACTGGCACTCAAATACGCTTTTTGTGCCAGACCTTTGCCACGACCTGCTATTTCGGTGGCTACGGCTCCTGATTTATATCCGTCAAGGAATTTACTCAATCCTAAATATAAAACAGGGACTCCATCTTGTAATATAATATATCGCAGTAAATCTTCACTAGCTTTGAAAATTATTACATTGTTATCTTTATAAAGTATAGGAGATTTTTTTTCTAACGCATCATTGTAGGCCCAAATAGTCATTCCTTGACTACTATTTTTAGTGGGTGGCATTTTGTAAATTTCGTTCAATGCGCCTTCCGCCACACCTTGCTGCAATGGTTTTTTAAATACAGCATCCGCACGATTGCCGTACGAGGAGAGCTTCTCATTGAGCCTTAGCACGAGGCGCCTCAAGTTCATCTCTTGCTGGCGCCTCATGCCTGTTTTATTCCGAAATTCCGCCGCTCTTGCCGCTAATGTACGATCCAAGAGTACCTCTAGAGATGTTATTCGAGGAGTCCTTGGCTGACAGAGAAATACCCGGGCCTGTGCCGTAGATATTTGTCCTAGGAGTAGGATCGACCTCGGGCAGATCTGCAGGATTAATTGATCCCTCAATACCGGGAGACGCGGTCGTCGGCACAAAAGGACCTGCAGGAAGGCCGCCGCCGCCGGTAGGGACGTCGGCAGGATCGGGTGCGCCCTCAAAATCCAGATCCTTCACGCCGAATGTGTGGCCGCCGTCGTTGATGGGGTTCTCCTGGACCTCTGTGATCCACAGCTTACGAACCTGCACATCGTTGTACTCGCCTGTATAGAGCGGCGAATTTGAGAATGCAGCCTTGAGTGAGTTGGTCGCAGACTTACCAAGCCCACGAGTTGTCACAGCAGCCTCAGTTGTATTTTGTTTATGTGAAGGCATGTTAATCTCCCTGTGAGTTTAATTATGAGAGCCTCGAGAGGACACGACGACGAAGCTTGTTCTGCGCCTCTCTAATGATCTTAATCTCATGAGAGAGCTTGGCCTCTTTAATCTTGAGCGCCTTAATGTGATCAATCTCTTTCGCTAGAGTGTCTGCCAAGTCCTCGGGATCGACCTCTTCTGCACGAACCTTTGAGACATCAGAGACACCCGCCTCAAATGGGTCATTCTCACTGAGCAGTGCTTCGCGCTCTTCTAAAATCATTCTTCTGAGAACACCAGGCGTTAGCAATTTTGTCTTGGACATGTATACTCCGTAGCTGTAAAGGTTTGCTTAATATTACTTATGATGCTAAGCGTAAATTTAGAATTATTTTTGCCTTTTTGGTTCGCTAAAGGCGAGCGACGACCAATGCCTGGACATCTCTTCACTAAATCCTTGGCCCGCAGCCGGTGTATCATCTTCTTGCGCGTCATCACTCGAGTGGCCTCGCAAGAGCCTTCTATCGCTCTCGACCTGCTCCTGCAGTGTTGTCTGAGCGGTGTCTGCAAAAAGAGCTGCCATGACGTCGTCGTTTGTGACAGACTTTACCAAATTTTTGACTGTAGCTTGCGGCGCAACCTTTGCCGGCGCAGGTCGACCGTACTGTATGCTATTTGCAATTGACTGCTTCATCTTGTGCATCTCAGACAATGATCTCTCGGGGCTTCTTTGTGACGCCGGTGCAGGAGAACGTTTTGCCTCGGTCATGCGTCCGCCAATGCCCTCGGAGAGAATTTCTACAAGACACTCCTTGACAATGCTCTTTAGTTCATTCCTTGTCATCTCGTCACCCAATTCCGTCTATGTTCTCGCCCTCGAGATTTGGAAATTGACTGTAGGGGACATTTGTCAATCCAACGAGCATGCTGACAGTCGCATTGCCTCCGCTGTCATTTCTAATCCAGAACTCTCTGCACTTTATCTCTAAGCGAGGTGCCGAAGTTCCGTTCTTGATCACGAAATAGTTGGCTGTAGCCTCACCCGTCGAGCTAAAAAGAAGCTTAACGTCTGCGGTTGTATTCAGCACAAGAAAACGAGAGACGAAGGGAAGACTTATGTGCTGGAGATCGCCGACGCCAATTATCAATGTCTTGCTGTACGGAATAGACGAAACCTGGTACTCGGCAGCATTATTGTGATTAGAATAGACATGCTGAATTGTAGGATACGTGTTCTGGGGCGCCATTATTTTTCCTTCCAGTCGAGAATTTCATTGAAAATTCTATCAATTCTGTCCGACTTGGTAAAGTGTCGTCGAAGGTCATTTTCGCTAATGTTGCGTCCTTCTTTCATCATAAACGCGCCTGGTGTTGAAGGCTCACTGACAAAGTCCCAGCAGATAAGCTGAAAGTCTTCCTGAACAACCTGGTGGTCGCCAACAGACTTTGTAGATCCAACGCCGCGTGATGAAATGCCGAGCGTAATGCCTGTCTCCACAAGGCTCTGCAGAATTTTACCAGAAGGTGTGTCAAGAAGCTCAACGGTTCCATAGCAGACACCATTCTGCATGTATGCTGTTCGAACGATGTGTGAGACGTTCTTGAGCTCAACGACTGAACTCTCAGGATGATCACATTCTCCTAGTGCCCTATTTTCATTAATGAACTTCTGGTAATTCCTGACTTCGCGTGACAGGATGTGCTCAGGGTAAATTCTACCGTTCTGATTAAGTGTATCAGACTTCTGGAGAACGCCCTTGAGGACGATCTTGCCACCATTGTTGGCCTTCGACTCAGCGATCATCTCTTTTGTGTATTCGAAGTTTTGCCATTCTGTAAGTAGTTTAAGGTTACTCATCTTTGCCCTCCGAAATCTCATCACAGAGCTTGAGAACTGTCATGAACTTCGCAATGTTTTCGTCGCAGTGGTCCTTGGGATTAAGAGATTCAATAAGAGATGACACACTGGAAAATTTTGTCTCAACAAAGTTATTTTTGCAGACACGCCTGTAATCCCTAATCCTGACAATCGACTCCTTGATGACTCCAGACAAGTATCTCTCAAAATTTTCACCTGTTGCGTCGCGGAGTGCGTGCTCTCTAACGAGTCCCATCTGCCGCGGTGTCAAGACGTCGCTGTACTTCTTGTTGAGCTTGTCGCGCATAACGCCGACGACCAAATTGTCAACGTTCTCAGACTTCAGGGCGGCGATGCTCTCGACCTTCTTTGGAGCGAGGAGCCAGCTGTGAATCTGATCCTCAAATGTTGCCACCCGAGCTATATCTGATGTTCTAGGATTTCTCCAGTCGTTCATCAGCGTTTGGATTGTTGCGTATGTCCTGTAATCAGGCACTCGGGTCGTATAGAAGTCCCTGCTGTCAAGAGTGTGATTAATCTCCTTGATCAGCTTCGACTTCTCCTGAGTTAGCTTTAAGCTATTGTGATCCTTGGCGGCATTCTTTGCCTCAACGAGAATCTTTGCAGCAATCTCGCTGGACGTGACTTGAGTCTTCACAAGTGCATTAAATAACCTAAATTCCTTGTAGAGCTCAGTCCCAGGCTTAAAATGTTGCTTTACAATAGCAACAACCTTAGATGCGCCTTCATTATCTCCTGCGACGATTCTCTCCGAGATTTTACGCAGGAGCTGCTCATAAATGATGCCGACGTTGCGCTTTTTATTATGGGATGTTTTTTTATTCATCATCTCCGGTACCTATGAGATCAATAAGACTTAGTCTGTTTTTCGACTCATCGTCTTCTCTAAGTATGACTCTCCTTTGCAAACGGAGACCATTTTTCATGTTAGAGATCAAAGATTCTGCGTCTCTTGTCATTCTCGTGTGTTGAAATTCACTCTTGTCCAGGAACTGTTCTAGCGGATCTTTGTTGGTAGACTCAAAAGTACTTGAAGACTTAAGCCCGTATGGATCACGATCTGATTTTGACTGTCTGACGACCATGCCTGAAAGATCTACCTTTGCGTTAACCGCACTGAGAAGTGTATTTTCAGAACCACTTCTTCCGTGCCCGCCCGTCACACCTCGTCTGGATTGTGTATTTGGATTAGGCTTAAGCGGCACGACATTCTCGTCCTCTTCGAACCGAGGCGCATCGATCTCTTCGTCAGCCTCTACTGACAGCTCCATATCTTCAAACTGGTCTTCAGGAGACTCGGCTGTCATGCTGTAGCGCCTCGGAGAAGTCTTAAGAAGGTCTCCTGTCTTGACAGCTCCTGCGAAAAGGTCCGCAGCACCACCTCCAGCCTCTGCGCCTCCTGCTGCAGGAGTCTCGCTGCCGGCGGCGCCACCGTCACTTGCTGCAGCAGGACCTTGTGAAGTTCCAACTTCGACACCCTTCTCCTCATCTGTGTCCTTAATGCGCTCACGTTTAATTTCTGCGATCTGCTCCTCAGAAAGCTCAAGAATGTTCTTTCGAATGAACGTCTTGCTGACTAATCCTTCCGGAGCCTGACCTGCAATCTCAAAACGCATTTTAATCAGCTCAAGCTTCTGTTGCTGCGCAATCGAAGAAGGATTTGAGAGACGGAGCTCAAAGTCGACGAGGTCTTCGCCGTCATAACCACTAATGTAAAGATGAATCATTGCGAGCTTGTTAAGCTCTGAGAGAATTGTCTTCTGTATTCTTGAGATCGTCCTAGAAAATCTAATGTCTTCCTGCGCCAATGTCGCCTTGGCGCCGATATCCTCGTCATAGCCAAGATATGCCTTTGGAATTTTAAGTGCCGAGAAAAGCTTCTTCTGAATATACTGAACATCTTCAATTGCAGCCGCATTAGTTCCTCCGGCAAGAGTATCGATCTTTGTCCCGGATTCACTTCCACGAACAGGCAAGTAGTAATCCTCATCGACGCTTAGCGGATTGTAGCGCAGGTCAACTCGACCTGAATTTCTATCAATAATTTGGTTGCGCTTAAGCGAGGTCTTTGCCTGCTCGAGATAATTGGCTATCTCCTCCGGAGGCACATTTCCAACATCAATATAGAAGACACGTCGATCAGGCGATCTAACAACACGATAGACAAGCATCGCGTCCTCAATGAGGATTAGCTGTCGCCAAATTCGACGCGCGCCCTCAAGGACAGATGAGCCATATGGCAGAAAGGCGTCATTACCTAGAAGCCTCATGTGTGTGACCTGCCAATTTTCTAGAACCTGGTTTCCCTGCGAGATCCATCTAAATCGCACAGCTGAAGGGTCATCTTTGTCAAAGCCTTCTTCGCGCTCTATTTCAGAAATGGGAATGGGGTATGCATTCGTTACGCCGTACTCCGGGTGTACATCGTTGAAGAGGAAAAAGTCTCCGTACTTGCAGAGGTTACGAACCCACATGCTGAGATTAAACTCAATGTTAAGAGTGTCATGAAAGAGTGTCTCAAGAATCTCTTTAATTTTTCTATTGTCGGAATAGATGTGAAGGACGCGGCCTTTTTCGTTGGCCGCGGCACACTCTTCCGAGTAGATATCAAGCGCTGACGAGATTTCCGGTGTCGCTTCCATTTCCGCGAAGTCGCTATATCGAGACATTCTGTCATATGATCCATACGCAGACAGAGTGCTGCTGTAGACATCGCTATGCGATCGCTTAAAGATCTCTAGAGACGATGTGTAGGAAGAAGACTTGTTGTCAACAGGCCTAATCTTTCTTTTGACAACAGGTCCGGACCGAAAAAGTTTTGTAAGGCGCGTAAATAGGCTTTTCTCTTTTTTCATTCGACACTACCACCTTCGACTCATGTTAAGGCTATAATACACAGTGTGTCGCTGTTCATAAATAGACTCAAAGGAGCCACTTAAAATCATTAATGTCGCTCTTTTTTTCCGAATTATCTTTAACGCGCTCAGCGTAAAAAGGAACAAAAGGATTGTTTAGGTGTCCCGCGTAAGGATTTTTTGGAACATCCTTGCTAACATTTACGCCAAACCCCTGCAGCATTGACTTGTTAATATCGTAAGACGTCTTGCTGTTGACGGGTGACGTCTCATAGATCCAGACACCAATAGCTAGCGACATAATAAGATCATCGTTGAAGCCTTTGTGAGCCTGCGCCTTACTTCCGTTCCAGACAAAAGTTTTTGCCTCCTCGTACAGACGAGACGAATATGTTAGAATCTCTCTATTTCTAATTACTTGTTCAAGCTTTGTCAATATCTGATTTCTAGAATTGGTCTGAGTAGAAAACCCAATCTTTGAAATTTCAACTTCGCCGCCGTAGAGTGCATTGTACTTGTCTTTTTCATTCCTAAAATACAAGTTTTTATAGCCTATCTCTCGAAGCTTCATAATGACAGCATAGCCGAAGGTATTGTTCTCTGGGCAAATTAGAGCGTTATTGTATCGTTTGCCTGCCTCTGCAAGGACGAGCGCAAACTGATCTGGCGGAGCGCGGCCCTTAAACTCGCAGACGATCTCAGAGTCGCCTGTGTCAATTACATGGAAGGCACTGCAGTCATTGGCGTCGCCTCGCGAGACGTCTGCCGAGATAATGTAGTTGTGCGACGAAAGTGCATATTTCCACGTCCAGGCATCCATTTCAGGCCCCCAGCGTTCAATAGGCTTTCGAATATTGGCACCGAGCCACTCAATATCATTGATGTTGAGGACTGTGTCGCCTGATGCCGCAAAATCGCAAAGGAGCTCCTGCGCTATCTGTTTTTTGCTAAGGTTCTTGCACTCGTTTTCAAACCAAGTATTGTCCCTGTCAGGATGTACATTCCAGGGTAACTTTACAGAATTAAATTCGTTTCTACCACCGGCAGCGTTGACCCACAGCTCATGGTACTGTCCGCCGACACCGTTAGGCGTCGACAGAATAATTGCGCGACCACCTGTTGACAGTGTAGGGTATAAACCTGTAAAGATTTCATCAAAGTTTCGAATAAACGCAGCCTCATCAATGATGAGAAGAGACAGCGATTCTGAACGTCCTGCGTCGTCTGAGGTGGGGACTGCCTTGATCGACGAACCATTGCTAAATTCGAGAGCCTGCTTGTTATCGCCAACAATCTCCGGGAGCAAAAGCCACTTGGGCATATTGCGGACACAAACCTTAATCTTCTTAATGAAGTTCTGTGCGACAGAAAGTTTTGTCGCAATAACGAGGATGTTCTTCTCCTTGAAGAAGACAGCCATCCAGACAGCATATGCCGCGACAAGAGTCGAGAGACCAAGCTGCCTCGACTTTAAAATAATATTGAAGCGGTGGTCGTTGAAGGACTGAACACATTCGTCCTGAAACTTATACGTCCTGAATGGTATGAGTCCTCGAGTTGGATGCTGAATCTTTAGGTACTTGTTCATGAAGTACGCCGGCTCTTTGCCGCAGCGTATTATTTCTTGAACTTGTGCCGACTTTGACGTGAGCGACATTGCTTAGCTCGCTATGCTAAATTTAAAGACTCTTCGGTAGTAAGCAGACTTACGCTGCGCCTGCATTGTGCTAGGCAAAAACTCAACATTGTCTTCAGCGAAAATTTCTTTGATCTTGAGGTTCTTGCCAGTGACTTCACGAAAGTGTGCCTTAAGCGTCTTGAGACGCTCATTGACTAATTGAGCTGCCTCGTTGTTTGCTCGATTTGTCTGCTCACGAATCGTGTGCGAACGCATGCCTCGATCGGCCGCAACGAAGTGAAATATTGTCTGGAATCGAAGTGTGAGCTCTTGGCCGCCGTCGGGGCCTGAGCCAAAAGACGCAGTGATCGACTTGGTGCCGCTAGGAGACGAAGATCTGCCAAATGTCGTGTTAAGAATTGTGCTTAAAACCTCTAAGTCACTCTGCATAAAATCTCCTAAGATTGCTAGATCAATAAATATGTAGGTTGTTGCCGCAGTTTAATTTTATAATTGTTCAGCTGTTCGCCTTCAGGTCGCCAACCTGCCTGCCACGCTTCAGAATTTGGCTCCGCCCACATCATTTTGCACTCAGCGCAGCACATATGCGTCCTGTATGCATTTGCATCGTTAGCATCTCTCATCGTAAGCTCACAAACAGGGCAGTCAAGAGGCACATAACCACTGCACTCATCAAGTGTGACGCAAACATCAAATCTTGTCTTAAAGGTTTTTGTCATAGACAATTCTAGAGTCCATGTTGTGATGTGTAATATCCAAAACATTGTCAACCGCATCTTTGACTGCATCGACGTGCGAAATAACCAAGATGTTTCGAAACCACTTCTTGAAGGAAGAAAGCAAACGGTTGCATGCCTCGACGTTTGTCTCGTCGAGGGCACCAAAGCCTTCATCAATAATTAGCAGGTCCGCTCGAGGGAGGGAGGAAATATTGATGAGAGCTACTCGAATCGCCATGGAGGCCATCATTTTTTCCATTCCAGAGCCACACTCGATGACTCTGCGAGAATCACCGTAATTTATATAAATCTCCATGTCATTGGAACCTGGCGTCGACTCAAGCTCAACCGTGAAACCCGCGACGCCTTGAAGAATCTTGGAGATTTCGAGGTTGATAAGTGGCAGCTGCGTCGACATAATCTTGAGAGGAATGCCCCTATGAGAGACTGCCTCGAGGAAGAGATCGTAAGCTCGCCACTGAACAATGAGATCATTGTAGCGCGCGCGCTCCGTGTCAAATCGAACAAGATCTGACTCGGACTGTCCTATCTGCTCAGAGACTTTGAGCCGCTGTGCGTCAAAATTATTCATCTCATCTGTCAGGCGCTGTATTTCTCTCCTGATACTGTTAATGTTGTCGGCAGCTTCTGAAGATGCAACATTAAGCTTCATTGTTGTCAATCTACGATGAGCGTCTTCGAGGGCGGACCCCATCGACTTTACTTCTTGGCGCCGCGTCTGCAGGTTAAGACTCAGCTTTCCAAGCTGAATTTGCATCTCGGTCTCTTTTTTTAAGACTTCATCGTATTTCTCGAGTCTCGCAGTGAGATCTTCAGCTTGCAGTACTGCGAGTGACTTTTTTGAAGCCTTAAGCTTCTCTAGGGCGTCCTCGACATGCCGAAGTTGATCCGGAATCATCTTCTTGTTCTTGTGGGAGTCTTTGATAAATTTGCAAGTTGGAAAACTGTCACCGCACGGCACTTCATCGAGAAGCTTAGTCGACTTCTCAAATGCCTTGAGCTTCTGCTTCTCATTTTCGTGAGAGTGTGACAGCGATACAATGAGCCGCTCTAAATCCTGCTGCGCAGAGAGGCGATCTCGAAGATCCTTAATTGGAAAATTACTCTTGATCTCCGCGATCGAGGCAATCTTTGACTCAATTTTCTCAATCTGGCCCTGCAGTTCTTCGATGCTGTCACTGTGAAGACTTATCGACGCGCTCAGCCCAGAAATAAGTCGATCCTGAGCGTCAACATCTGCCTGTGTCACGACATTCTTGTTGTCGCTCGACGCATGCTGCATCTTTATGTCGTCTAAGTGATTGCGGAGATCCAGTATTTTCGTCTCAAGACTAGACCTTGCCTCTAGCAGCTCTTCCTTGCGGCGCCTACAGCCCTCTATGAGTGCGTCCCAATTGCGGTCCGGTATGTCGGATAATTTTGCCTTAATTGCGCTAGCATCTTCTTTTGCAGCAGAATGCATGTCGTCAAAAATCTCAAGATCTAGAAATTTTGTCAAAATAGACTTGCGCTGAGTTGCCTTGTTGGAGATGAAATTATTCATGCTCCCCTGGGCGGCAAGCGAAGTCAGCAAGAAGTCCTCAGCTGTTCCAACAATTGTCCGCAGGAGTGTATCTGTCTCGCGGCGCTGCTCTCCATTCAAATCTTTGATGCAATTTCCATCATTGTCGACCTGGTAGAGGTTGACATGAGTCAGAGCACTCTCGTCGCCTGCCTTGTTTGACTTTTTGACAGACTGGCGCTCAACAACGTAATTCTTGCCATCTGCACTGAGTGTCAACTTGGACTGGCAATGTCCCTTTCTAGAGTTAATAACATGCAAGTTGCTCATCGGGCCACGATCTGTCGTGTTAAACAGAGTATACATAAGTGTCCCAGGAATCGACGATTTTCCGGCTCGATTGCGTCCAAAAAGTCCGGTGACGCCGTTGAGATCGTCAAAATTTATGACATTGCCCTTGCCGTAGGCAAACATATTGTCGAACTCAAGCTTCTTAATCGACCACTTAATGTTACGCGTAGTGTCTGCCTTAGAAGCCATCTGCGTGTATCGCTGGACTAGGGCATCGATTCGATTCTTTTCTTCGTCACTAATTTTAACTTCCTTATAGAAGTCTCGCATGAGTCCAATCTGCGTATTGACGTCTCTAAGATCTTGAACGCGCAAATCGCCGCGCTCGGTCTTAAACACAGATGAGTCGACCTGCATGTCGTTCTTGAACACGATCTCCGTCGCGCGCTTTAGGTCCTTGAGAGAATTGTGAAGAATTTTAATCTCTGCCTGCGTAATTGGTGCCAGAGTCCTAATTCTAAATCGAGCCTGGTCAGGGTACCGCTTAGATTGTACCAGCGTCGCCTCTGTGTCTCCAGACCAATCGACCGTGATAAATGGGCACGCGTTCTGGAGCTCATAAAAATTGACGTCAAAATCTTCAGGCGACCGAATATCCCAAAAAAGAAAGCCCTTTGTTGCAGACTCACCGTAATTTTGCTGAATTAGCGACCCTGGGTATGCAATCGTCCGTTTCTCGTTAAGAAACTGAAACTTATGAATGTCGCCCAGCATCGCAAAGTCATAGTCTTTAAAGAAGTCAACGTCGACCTCGTCTTCGACTGCCCAGTCTAGATCAGAAAGCGACCCTCTGACAGAGCCATGGAACGTGGCAATATTTGTCTCACCTGGGACAGGGCTAACGTTTTTCCAGCCCTCAACATCGAAGCACGAAAAAACACACCAGTTGAAGCCGTCGACGCCCGTCGGATAGGTTCCTGACTCCTTGTACAGAAAAATATTGTCATTATTGAGTGCCTTAATGATAGGCGAGATTGCATCCTGCCGATCCTTGTTCATCAAGAGACCGTCGTGATTGCCGAGCACGACATGCACAGGGCAGATATCTGCCAGACTGGTAAACCACCAGTTGAGGCAGTCGATAAGCTCAGGAGAGATGCCCTGCGTCTTCGAGTGAACAATGTCACCTCCGATAAAAATAACATCGGGCTTGAGGTCTCGAGCCTTGACGATCAGGTTTTTAAATGCATTCGTATACTCATCGTGACGTGTAAGGCCACGCCAATGAATATCGCTCATGTGAAGACAGCGAAGACTCATCTTTACTCCTGATTAAATAATTGATCCGCTCTTAATCGATGCAATCATCGTATAGAGCTGTGAGTCCGTGGTCCAGGCCTGCGCAGACCTTCGAATAGACGCAAATTCATCATGCGTCATGTCGCCGACGTCTCTGCCGATTGGAATCGATGCCATCTTGACCGAGACACCGTACGCTGCAAGACTGGCGGCAATCTTGTGCGATTTCTGTATTACATCTGGGTCAAGAGCCAGGACAACGGGCGTCTGATTTCTCACTATCTGCCTAAAAAGCCTGGACTCCCTGGATAGCTGTGACCCGAGAAGACATGTAGAATTCTCGTTGCACTTCATTAAGTCGAAAGGGCCTTCGACCAGAGCAAGCTCCTTCGACCAGTCGATGTTAATTTCATTGAAAATAGTTTTTGTCTTCTGAACTGGAGCGTTTAAGTACTTCATCCTCTGCACCTTGTCAATCGATCGTGCAGAATAGAAATTAATGACACCCGAACCATCGAACGAGGGAATAATCACACGACGACGAAACCTCGACTCCGTGCTTGTGCCCAGCTTAAAGTGCCAAATGTCTCTCGTTCGAAGTCCTCGTGCGTAGCAGTAATTGAGTGCAGCACGGGTATTAGGATTTTTTGTCTCTAAACAGGTGCCGAGAATTTGATAGCCTTCTGGAACCTCGACGACTTCCTCTTGATTTTCTTCCTCATCCTCTTCGCCGAAGAGATCGAAAGCCTTCGAGCAACGTGTCTTGAAGTATTTTTGTGCCTCGTCAGCAAGGCTGCTGTGATACTTTTTAATAATCTGGACGATGGACCGCCCCTTCGACCCACAGACCCAGCAGTGAAAACGTCCGTCATCCAGGCGGATTGAGAGCTTCTTCTTTGAAGAGCCCTGACGGGCACACATGGGACAATTTGCGGTGACATTCGTGTCGTCTTTGCAAATCTCAAGGCTGCCAAAGGCACGTGTCAATAGAGACACTTTGTCAATTGAGGTGGCACTCATCTAATAAATACTAGACAGAGATTGCTCGCTGTACAAGCAGGTCAGGAAAGAGTTCCTGCTAGTGCCATGACATATGCATCGGACATATCAAAGGCGCTCTTGTCGAGGACAATTTCACCTTTTCTCGGTCCTGACTTTAACTCTCGGTAAGGCCAGTCAACAATGATACTTCTTTGTGACTGATCCTTCTTGACCCAGTCGAACACCTGCTCTTTTAGCGGCACACCTGAGACCGCCTCTTTGACAGTCTTCAGCCCTAATTGCTTTCTTGCTGCGCTGACGTTGAGGAAGGAGGGCGGCAACCGCAAGACTTCTTCAGCAATATAGGAAACAATACCATTAAATCTTGCTAGCGTGACAAGCGTCTGTGCCGAGCTCTTGCCTGAAGAAAATGATTGAAGGTTCTCCTCGATAAAAATTTTGTCAATTTGATGATTCTTAATTGACAATAAAAATTCTCTAACACAGCATGCCTTCGAGAACATCGACTCTAGCCTTTCAAGTTTGATAGCACCGACATCGACCCTTGAGACGCTGCCTTGATTGCTGTCAAGTATGCACCAGCCTGTGCAAGAAGTTGATATGTCAAGGCCGAGCGCCCTCATCAAAAATCGATCTTCGCGCGAAAGAGGTATTTGTCGGACTCTTTTTTGACAACGGGCTGCGCCAAATTGACGCGCGCGACGACGTTGAAATTCTCATCGTGCAAATTGAGACCTG
>Ga0194116_10004954_pt1 | contig 14879 bp, 11 predicted proteins | sample TA2MahsurfametaG_4_FD_148617 | JGI IMG/M metagenome (GOLD analysis project Ga0194116, IMG submission 148617) | Freshwater microbial communities from Lake Tanganyika, Tanzania - TA2015008 Mahale S9 surface | ecosystem: Environmental > Aquatic > Freshwater > Lake | place: Tanzania: Lake...
TGGGTCGCAAAACCGCCAATGTGATTTTATCGGTACTCCACGGAGAGGCGGCGATGGCGGTGGATACCCATGTTTTTCGGGTTTCGGCTCGATTGGGCTTGACCCGCGGCGCCAAAACCCCGCTGGCCACTGAGGTTCAGTTGATGCGGCATATCCCGGAGGCCTTGGTTCCCAAGGCCCATCATTGGTTGATTTTGCACGGTCGGAGGGTTTGCGTGGCCCGCAATCCCCGATGCGGGGACTGTGGACTGCAGGCCTGCTGCGCCTATTTCCGAAAGAAGTTAGGCCCCAAGGCGGGGTAGGCAGGGCGGGTTGTATTTTGTGCGAATGCAACCTTATGGAAATCTCGAAGGCAAAACGGCCCTGGTCTGCGGGGCCAGTCAGGGCATTGGATGGGCCACGGCCAAGGCTTTGGCAGCATCCGGTGCACGGATTGTTATGGTGGCCCGAACCGCCGAGGCCCTGGAGCAGCGATCGAAAGAATTGGGGGGCGATGGGCATGCGTTTTGGGCGGTGGATTTGCAGAATTTGCAGCAGATCCGGGAAGGGTACGGGTCGTGGGGACGTGGTTCAGAAGAAGTGGTGCATATCTTGGTGAACAACAGCGGGGGTCCACCGGCCGGGGCACTGCATACGTCGGCTACGGAGGCCTTTGACGCGCCGTGGAAACAGCAGTTGTTGGCCGCTCATGAATTAATGCGGGCGGTGTTACCGGGAATGAAGGCAGCCGGCTACGGACGAATTATCAATGTTATATCAACTTCTGTAAAGGCCCCTCTTCGGGGATTGGGCGTAAGCAATACGATCCGGGCGGCGGTGGCCAATTGGTCCAAAACACTTTCGGTGGAATTGGCTCCTTGGGGGATTACGGTGAACAATGTTTTGCCAGGGGCCACCCTGACCCAACGCTTGGTTTCCATTATCGAAGGCAAGGCGGCGTCCAAAGGGCACAGCGTGGAGGATATCCAAAAGGAAATGCTGGCCGAAATCCCCGCCGGGCGTTTTGGAACACCGGAAGAGGTCGCTGCCGCGGTGGCTTTTTTGGCTTCGCCGGCCGCAGGATACATCAACGGAATTCATTTGCCGGTCGATGGGGGGCGTACGCCTAATTTGTAATCCCCGGTCATTGTGTAATACTATTTTTTTAACGGACTAAGATGAACGTCTCTGAGAATTCTATGGTACGAACATCCCTCTGGGAGCCTGGTGAAGATCTTTTGAATTATATCAACGGTCAAATGCAGCCGGCGCTGGGGGGTGCATGGTTGGAGAATGTGAATCCGTCCACGGGACAGGTGATGGGGCGGTTTCCGGATTCGGATGCGTCCGATGTTGCGATGGCGGTGGAGGCGGCGGCGGCGGCCTTTCCGGCCTGGTCGGGGATGTCGGTCGAAAAGCGTTCGGCTTTGCTATACCGCTTGGCGGATTTGATCGAGGGGCACGCCGAAGAGCTTGCCGCCGCCGAGAGTGCCGATCAGGGCAAACCGATCAGCCTTGCGAGCCGGACGGATATCCCCCGAGCTGTGGACAATTTTAGGTTTTTTGCAGCCTCGATACGGACCTTCAGTTCGGAATCGCAGCCGGTCAGCGGAGGGCACTTGAACATTACGTTGCGGCAGCCTATCGGCGTGGTGGCTTGTATCTCGCCTTGGAACTTGCCTTTGTATTTGTTGACCTGGAAAATCGCTCCGGCATTGGCTGCGGGCAATACCGTGGTGGCCAAGCCCAGCGAGTTGACTCCGTTGACGGCCTATCTCTTGGGGAAATTGTGCGGGGAGGCCGGCGTACCACCGGGGGTGGTGAACCTGGTGCATGGCACCGGTCTGCGGGCCGGGGAGCCGTTGATAACGGACCCGCGGACTCCCGTCATTAGTTTCACGGGCGGTACGGTGACGGGGGCCCGCATCGCCGGCCTCGCCGCCCCTCTCTTCAAAAAAATGTCCTTGGAGCTGGGCGGCAAAAACCCCAACATCGTCTTTGCCGATGCGGATTTGGAGCAGGCGGTGGAAACCGCCGTTCGAGCCGCTTTCACCAACCAAGGAGAAATTTGTTTGTGCGGTTCCCGCATTTTGATTCAACAGCCGATTTATAACACATTCCGCGATCTTTTTTTGGCCAAAGTCAAAGCCTTGACCGTGGGAGATCCACGGGAACAAGTCAATCTGGGCGCGTTGGTATCCGAAGGACATCTGCACAAGGTCTTGGGCTATGCGCAACTCGCTCGTGATGAAGGCGGTACCGTTTTGTGCGGTGGAAACCGCGTTCACCCCGAAGGCCCCTGTCAGAACGGGTACTTTATGGAGCCCACGGTTATCGAAGGACTTTCGAACACCTGTCGAACCAACCAGGAAGAAATCTTTGGCCCGGTGGTGACCCTTCAACCTTTTGAGAACGAAAGCGAAGCCTTGGCCTTGGCCAACGGCACACCCTTTGGTTTAGCGGCCCAGGTTTGGACATCGGACCTCAGCAGGGCCCATCGAGTTGCTCAGCAACTCAAATTTGGGCTGGTATGGGTGAATTGTTGGATGATCCGGGATTTGCGGACCCCCTTTGGAGGCGCCAAAGCGTCTGGAATTGGGCGTGAAGGCGGTGTGGAATCTTTACGATTTTTCACCGAGCCCACCAATCTTTGCATCAAAGTTTAAAAAATCCTTAACAATACCTCGTAATTGGCGGAAATAAGCCAGAACATGAAAAAAGCAATTTTATTGGATGAAATCGGTCAATAAACAGAGGGTAATTTTAGAAAAACTTGAAAAGGAAAGCGTCAATTTTTAAGATTAGCTCTTAAATTTATTAGGTATCTCCCCAAAATGTTCAATAAATTCGTAAAAAATCAGAAATTATTTTGGGTTTATTAAGAAATCTCATTATATTTGAGATGAAAAAGCATATATAACTTAAATTCTATTCACCAATGGTAAAATCCTTTCCTTCTTTTAATCGGTCCTTCACGGTGCTTATTGGTGGCCTGGTTTGGCTTTGGATAATCGCGGGCACTTTGAGTAGTTTTGGCCAACCTAAGCCTGGAAATAGGCCTAGGCCTGCCTCTCCCAATCAAAGTAAATCATCCGATATAAATTCTAGAGAAGAACAAAACCTCTCTAGGCCTGATCTTAAACAAGAAAACGGTCCTTTCTTGACTTTGCCAGACTTTACAACTTTTGACAGGGTCATTGGTTTGTCAAAAGGTATGACCAAGTCGGAAGTTTTTAATATCCTGGAAGTTTATCCTTACAAAATTTTATATAACGAAAATAATGATTGCGAGGTAAATGTTTTTAAATGTGGAATAGCCCGACGGTCAATGATTAGATCGAACAATCAATCTATAGTCGATGGCTCTCAAGATCAAATTGATTTTGGTGAGACTTTTTACACTAAAGATTTGCAGGATCTAATTTTATTTTATTCTCAAGGGAAATTACAACTGTTTGTTAATAAAGACAGGGAAGAGCTTGCATGGTCCTTGTTGGCTGCCGATCGTTATGTAAGTGATAATTGTGATCCAACCTATACAGGCAACCCAAAAAAGACTGTGAAATTTAAACCGATTGAAGGATGCATGGATACCGCGTCTTTGAATTTTGATCCCAAAGCCACTTACTCTGTATCGGGTGATTGTCTTTATCCTAGATGCGGATATGTAAAACTTCATCTAACACCTGATGAGAGAAAGCGATGTGATGTGCTCGAAATACCAAGTGAGGATTTATGGAATTATTGGCTCGCTGATGGACGTTGTGATTTGATTAGGCAAGAAGTTGAAATCTATCCCCCCTTATCTAAGAGATTACCGCCTAATTTCTTTGAAAAATGCAAACAAAATCCTAAATCAGCTCAGGTTGATTCTAAAAAATGCGATTGGTGTGATGTTTTAAATCAAGAAAAAATTAACCCATCTCAAATCATGTTTAACTTAAACAAATAAATTAGTAGTTATGAAAATTAATCTTTTGAAGGCGGGCTTTTTGTTCTTGGTCAGTTGCTTGCTGTTTTCATGTCGCAGCACCAGTAATTATTCTAGCCCAAGCCCAACTACACGTGTTCAATACAATGACAATTATTATGTCAAGTTGGAAAACTTTTACTTATTAGAGAGAGGGATGGATTATGCAACGGTTAAAGATTTATTAAAAGCAGATCCGAAAGAAGTCCTAATGAGTGTTAATGACAACTGCATGATTGCAGTATATGATTTAAAGGGTAATTATAGAAAACATTATTCCCCACGTAGTGACAGAAAAATAACGGATTTAAATCCTGAAATCACGAAAGCGGGGGGTGACCAAGGAATTCAATTTTTCCCTAGCAAATCGAAATCAAATCTAACTTATCAAGTTGATAATGAATCCCCATCTTTTTATGTTATTTTTGATGGCAAATCCCAAAGAGTTCGATCATATTATTCCAAAAGTTTCAATGAAGAATTTGACGAACACCAAGAGATTTTGAAAAGGGCATTTGTGATTTGCGAGGGTAATCAAGAAAAAATAAATGAGATGGTTTCTGCTTTATCAAACTTTAATGCTATCAAGAGCAGGGAAAAAGAAATTAAGGCGAATTCCTTGAAAACAAGTAGCAAATCATTCCTTCCAACATTCTTAGAGAAAAAAGAAATTAATGAGGAGGGAAAAGAAGGCCAGAACAGTCTGAGTAATGCGATTAAGACCCAAGAACAAATTTTAGAGGCCAAACGCTATACTCCACCATACACCCCCAAAAAACCTAAAAATCCGGTTGGGAAATTAGTGGGAACCTTATTGTTGGTTTATGCAGTAATCGGAGGCATAGTTTATTTGGGCTCAAGCTTGTGAAGACGCAATTTAATTTTTTCTTAATTGACCAATCGAAAACATTTCTATAATTTTAAACAATCATTTTTGAATAAATCATTAGTGGTTTTTAATTCTCTTTTTTTTTTCCTTAAACACCTAAGACCAATAGTTTTTTCTTTTGCAAATATTTCTTTTTTATTCGCTCAAGTTGATAGAGAAATCAGTGTCAAAATTAAAAATGTTGAACAGAAAGGTCAAAAAATAGAAATCATTTTTGATGTTAATGAATTAAAATCAAATTCAGACGTAGGCATTAATTTTCACTTTTATATTGAAGGGACTAAAGAGAAATTTATTCCTAAGCATGTTGAAGGTGATTTGTTCGATGTTTTTCCTGGGACTAACAAAAAAATATCTTGGGATTTCAAAAAGGATTATTATAATGTATCAGGGGAGCTCCAACCAGTGTTAAAAGTTGTGGACCCATGTGTGAACACAGAGGGGAAGCAATTCGAAATAGCTAAGTTGGGTAGAAATTATTGGATGCTTAACAACGTTCATATAGATAAGGGAAGCTCAAAATCTATTGGACGAATTAATTCAGTGATGGATAAAAAAGTTTGGGCTAATTCAAATGGTCCAGCTATTTTTAATTTAGATTCTACACGAAAAAACGGATCATTTTTTAATTATTATTCACTAAAAAATAGTTCCTTGGTTTGTCCAACAGGATGGCGAATACCCAGCGTGGAGGACTTTGAGGATATGAAATTGTTTTTGAATAATCCTGAATTGTATTTTGACTCAAAAGAATATTCTAACATCTCCTCAGTGGCGGGTAATGGATTATCATGGTTTATAGGCGATTCTCCAAGAGGGTGTATCAATGAATTCGGAATAGAGGTTTGGGAAGATAGTCGATATCTCTGGTGGGCACAGAATGAGGACATTAAAACCAATGAAGGTGTAGTCTTTATTTTATCAAATGGCGCTCTAGAATTTGGAGATTACTATTTATCCAAAAATTCAGGAGTTTTCGTGCGTTGCATACATTCTCCATAAATTTACACGATGAATTTTTTAAATCATCGTTTTTAGCAACCATGAATTCAAAAATAGATATCTTATAGCACCATGGGCAACAAGGATAATCAAATATAAGAAACCTATTGTTATAACGTTATCCGTGGTGTTGTTGCAATGGGTCTTTGGTTTTGATCCTAAATTCACTTTGATCAACCTGATTTGGTTGCTTTTTTGAAACCCATCGAAAACCCAAACAATGAAAATGTTGGTCTTGTGTACGGGGAACAGTTGCCGTTCCCAAATGGCCGAAGGGTATTTACGGAAATTTGCGAATTCTTCGGATGAAGTTTACAGCGCTGGTATCGAGGCGCATGGGCTCAATCCCAAGGCGGTGACCAGCATGGCCAGGGATGGGGTGGATATTTCCGGCCAAAAATCAACGCTGGTGGATGAATACGCCGCCATGGTCTTTGATTTGATTTTGACGGTCTGCGATAATGCCCAGGAAAATTGCCCCGTCTTTCCCAGCAAAGACGGCGCCACCACCGTTCGCCACCACCACAGCTTTTCGGACCCTGCCAAAGCCCAAGGAACCCCGGAGGAAATCCAAGCGGCTTTTGATTCCGTCCGGGATCAAATCCGCGATTACTGTCGCGAGCTTATTCAAAACCCCAGCTGGTAACTCAGCAGAAAATAACGAGGGGCCTGGGGAAAGACATAGCTGTCCGTGACGGGTTCCCAGATATCGTTGAGGTAACCGAAGGTATAACCGTGTCCGGCGTAACGAAGGTTGAGGAGGTTGACGATACGAAACTGTAGGCTTTCGTTTTGGGATTTGAGCAGGCGATTTCCTAACAACGCTCCGTTCCATTGGATTTGGAGTTGATGGACGGAGTAAGGGTCAAGGCTTCGCATGCGGTCTCCTGAATTATCCAAGTATTGACGTCCCACCCATTGCATATTCCATAACACCTCCAAATTTTGAAGGGGCTTCCACGTCCACGAAGCTCCAAGAATTTGTTCAGGAGACAATGCAAGCGGTGTGTTTTGGCGTTCAGCAACCAATTGATTACCAATAAACTCACTAAAACGATCCACCCGATTTCTGGACAAGGTTCCTTGGATTTGGACTTGATGTTGGGGATGGATATCGTAGGTTCCTTGGAATTCCCAGCCCAATCGCCGGGAAATTGGAACGTTGATGCGGGTATAGGCCCCGACATCGTTGATGCGTCCGGTCAATAACAATTGATGCTGGTATTCCATCCAAAAAAAGTTGGAGACCAAGCGGGTTCTTTTGTCCAGGTATTGGGAACCTACTTCGAGGTTGGCCATGCGTTCAGGGCGTGGATAGGGATAAGCAGCCAGGATAATGTTGCTGTCTCCTACCCCATAGGCCGATGCAAAATCGTCGCGAACCGGCTCGCGATGCCCCAAACCCAGGTAGGCGTAATGGGACCAGCATTCGTTGGCTTGAAAATGCAGTCCTGTTTTGGGGTTCACAAAGTTGAAGACCTTTTGGATTGGGCGTGGCTGCCCGTCCCCACCCTCTCCAAGGAGGGCGTAATTGATCCCGCGCCACTGCACATCCCCGTACCATTGAAGACGGCCATCTCGGCTAAGGGGTCGTTGGTTTTTGATGAAGGCCGATACCTCGCTTTTGACCGCTCGGTTGCGGTAATATTCGTGTTCCGGCAGGCTGAGGGCCCCAACGCGGGTCCATTGGACGCGGCCAAAATGCCATCCGGTATAGCGTTGGACCTGGGCCCCTAGGGTCCAACCACGGTACTGGGCCTGAAGGATTTGTCCCACAAAGTGGTTGTCTAGCCAACGTTGGCGGATAAGGTCCGAGCGGGTGGCCAAGACCACCAGGCTATCGTTGCCTACACGGACCGGAGGAAGGCCATAATCCGCCAAGGCTTGGTCGGCACTGTATTCTTCGTAGTAACCAAAACCACGGGTATAAAAAAAAGTGTTATGAATAGACCAACCCGATGGACTGCGGTGCTTGATGGAATATTGCCAGTGATCTTGCCGGTAGTTATCGGTTTGGTTAGGGTAGAAGGCGGTTTGCCCGGAATCGTTGGTAAACATTCCCGCATAATTGAAGCGGGGGTTGTTTTTCCATTCCGAAGCCGCTAAGCCGTACCAGGCTTGGCCGGTTTTTTCGCGACCCGAAAGAACGGACCAGCGGTGTATGGTGTTACGATTCTTGTAAGCCAGCGAAGCGGCCAAAGAGGTCAGGTTACTGCCGGAACGTTCCACGTAGCCGTTGGAAAGGATGCGGGAGGCGCGGACCTGGGCAGACCAGGCTCCGGATTGGGAGAGGGTGTTGGCGGTAAAGCTTTGAATTTGAGTGCCAAAGCTACCTGCGCCCACCCGAAGAGCGATGCCGGGGCTGTCCGTTTCGCTGTGGGTTTCGAGGTGAATGCTGGCTCCAAAGGCAGAGGATCCGTTGGTGCTGCTGCCCAGCCCGCGCTGTATTTGGACCGAGCTGAGGGAGGAGGTCATATCAGGCATATTGACCCAGAACAAGCCGTGGGATTCGGCGTCGTTGACCGGAACACCGTTCAGGGTAACATTGATTCGTGTCATGTCCGAACCGCGAATTCGCAAATTGGTATAGCCAATGCCGGCGCCTGCATCGGAAGAAGCCAAGGTGGAGGGTTCCATTTGCAAGACATAGGGCATGTCTTGGCCGTTGTTGAGTCGCTTCAAATCCACTGCATCCAGACGGGTGGAGGTAACCGGGGTTCCTGGCAGAACATGCCCTGCCGTGACCACCACCTCTTCCCGCATCAAGATCGAGGGCTGCATTTGCAAGACCCAATTTCGAAGGGTATCCTGGGCGAGATCTCCGCTGGTTCCCAAGGGTATCTCCATGCGCAGGGGTTGGTAGCCAACATAACGAACCAAGAGCCTTAGGGCTCCCCAAGGTCTTTCCAAGACAAATTCACCTTGGTTGTTGGTGGAAGTACCCCTCGCGGTTCCCTCCCACAACAGGGTGGCGCCGGCCAGGGATCGACCTTGGGGATCGACAACGCGGCCTTGTAGAGGGGTTGAAAAGGACGTTGAAGGGGGTGTTGAAGCGCTTTGTCCCAGGGCGAGGGGGATCATCGAGGGACCAGCAAGGACGATGGCGGCAAGAATTAGGCGATTGAGGAGGGTGCTCATGGGGTTTTTTGGGTTAAAAGGAACAAAAAACCGGGTCCGGAGCCGACCCAAGCCGATGAAGGCTGTCATCTTCCCTACGCGGGCATGACCCCGACAGGTTCAATGGGTATGATCTCAGCCCCTCCGGTACGGTTGGGGGGGCACCCCGTGATGCGTCAAAATTAGAACAAATTCGTAATTTCCTGCTCCTTTCAGGGGGTAACTTTGCCCCCTACTTTTTCCTATTTTTTGAACCCCAACGAGACCCCCGTTCCATGATTGGATTTGTCAACAAAGTGCTGCAAGGATTTTTTGGTAATAAATCCGAAAGGGATGTCAAGGCCTTGTGGCCACGAGTAGAAGAAATAAACCGGCATTTTGAATCCTATGCCGCCCTACCCCATGATGAATTGCGAGCCAAAACGCTGGAGTTCAAGGGAAGAATTCACGAGGGATTGCAGCCGTATCACGAAAAGCTATCAGCCTTGAAGGTTCAAGGCGCAGAGGGAGAGGATGCCCAGGCTCAGGCCGCGCGTTTTGAGGAATACGATGCCACCCTCAAGGAAAGAGACAGCGCTTTGGAAGACATCCTTCAACAATTGTTACCGGAGGCCTTCGCTGTGGTCAAAGAAACGGCCCGAAGACTCACTCAACATAGCGAATTGAAGGTGACGGCTACCGAATTGGACCGAGAATTGGCCGCAGAAGGAAAAGACTTTGTGCGTATCGATGGAGAGCATGCCTTTTACAGCAACCGTTGGACCGCTGCGGGGGCCGAGGTCCTTTGGAACATGGTGCATTACGATGTTCAGCTTATCGGGGGTATGGTGCTGCATTCTGGCAAAATCTCCGAAATGTCAACGGGCGAAGGCAAAACCTTGGTTTCCACCTTGCCTGCTTATTTGAACGCCCTGAGTGGTTTGGGAGTGCATATTGTTACCGTGAACGATTATTTGGCGCGAAGAGACTCGGAGTGGAACGGCCCCTTGTTCCAATTCCATGGCCTGCGGGTGGATTGCATCGACAAACATCGTCCCAATACCGAAGCTCGTCGCAAAGCGTATCGAGCGGACATCACCTACGGCACCAACAATGAATTTGGTTTCGATTACTTAAGAGACAACATGTCCCATGCGGTCGAAGAATTGGTGCAACGAAAGCATCATTTTGCCATGGTCGATGAGGTGGATTCCGTGTTGATCGATGATGCAAGAACGCCGCTGATTATTTCGGGACCGGTACCGAGGGGCGATCACCATGAATTCCATCAACTAAAGCCACGAATAGAATCCCTCGTGGAATCCCAAAAGCGCTACCTTAACACTGCCCTGGCCGATGCTCGTAAATTGTTTGCCGAAAACAAGGCAGAGGAAGCGGGCCTTCCGCTCTTCAGGGCTTATCGAGGCCTACCCAAAAACAAAGCCCTTATCAAATTTCTTTCCGAACCGGGAGTACGGGCCCTCTTGCTCAAAACAGAAGCCCATTACCTGCAAGATCAGCAAAAGGAAATGCACAAGGCCGATGCCGAGTTGTTCTTCGTGATTGACGAGAAAAACAATTCCATCGAGTTGACCGAGAAGGGCATTGAACACATCACCTCCCGTGGCGAAGATTCTTCCTTCTTCGTCCTACCGGATGTCGGGGCCGAAATTGCTGAAATCGAAAAATCATCCGCAGACCCTGCCCGGAAGGCCGAAGAGAAGACCAAGCTGATGCAGGATTTTCAAATCAAATCGGAGAGAATTCACACCATCAACCAACTGCTTAAGGCCTACTGCCTTTTTGAAAAGGATATTGAGTATATCGTTGATCAGAACAAGGTCAAAATTGTGGATGAACAAACCGGCCGCGTTTTGGACGGACGTCGATACTCCGATGGATTGCATCAGGCCATTGAGGCCAAAGAGAATGTGAAGGTTGAAGCGGCAACCCAGACTTTTGCCACCATTACCCTGCAAAATTTCTTCAGGATGTACCACAAATTGGCAGGGATGACGGGTACGGCCGAAACCGAGGCGGGCGAGTTATGGGAAATTTACAAATTGGATGTAGTGGTCATTCCTACCCATCGACCCATCGTGCGCAAGGATGAAGAAGATTTAGTTTACAAAACTAAGCGCGAAAAGTACGCGGCCATCATCGACCAAGTGGCCGCCTTGGTGGAAGCGGGTCGCCCTGTCTTGGTCGGTACGACTTCGGTGGAAACCTCCGAGCTCTTGAGCCGGATGATGACCCTTCGCAAGATCAAGCACAATGTCCTCAATGCCAAACAGCATCAACGCGAAGCGGAAATTGTAGCGGAAGCGGGTCGAGCAGGGACCGTAACGATCGCCACCAACATGGCCGGCCGCGGAACGGATATCAAATTAGGCGATGGGGTGAAGGATGCAGGCGGTTTGGCCATCATTGGAACGGAGCGGCATGAATCACGCCGCGTGGACCGTCAGCTGCGGGGCCGTTCAGGCCGTCAAGGAGATCCGGGTTCCTCCATATTTTTTGTGTCGTTGGAAGACGATTTGATGCGATTGTTCGGCTCCGAGCGCATTTCTAACATCATGGATCGCTTCGGTTACAAAGAAGGAGAGGTCATTCAGCATTCCATGATCACCAAATCCATTGAACGCGCTCAGAAAAAGGTAGAGGAGAACAATTTTGGGGTGCGCAAACGGTTGTTGGAGTACGATGATGTGATGAACGCCCAACGCGAAATCGTGTACAGCCGTCGTCGCAATGCACTTTACGGCGAACGGGTGCATCGTGATGTGCTCAATGCCTTGGCCGATTTGGTGGAGGAAATGGTGGAACAGCACAAAGATTCCTCGGATTACGAGAATTTCATGTTGGACGGCCTCAAGACCTTTGGCATCCAATGGGATCTGCAAGCCGAAGACTTCGAGAGCCTCAAAACCCCTGCCTTATCCGAGAAAATTCATCAACAGGCTTTGGCCGAGCTTAATCGTCGTCAAGATGCTATGGTGCAAGTTGTTATGCAACACCTTCGTGAATGGTTGCAACAACCCGACAAGCTTCAGGAAGGCATAGGTATTCCGGTGGCCTTTGCAGGGAAGTCTGTGCAGTTGGGCGTGCAGTTGGGCGCGCTCAAAGAAAGCTCCGGTCGTGTTCTTATTACGGAATTGGAAAAAGCCTTGACCTTGTTTCTAACGGACGAAGCCTGGAAAAACCATTTGAGGGACATGGACGATCTTAAGCAATCGGTTCAAAACGCGGTGTACGAGCAGAAAGATCCTTTGGTCATTTACAAAATGGAGTCTTTCGGGATGTTCAAAAAGATGTTATCCGAAATTTATCAGGAATTAATCTCCATGCTTTTCCAGGCCAGAATACAAGGGAATGAGGAAGGTGCGCCTGCAAATCCTGCGCCCCCTAAAGCCTTGGTGACGCCTAAGGGTTCGAATCAGTCCACCACGGCCAGCAAAGCCGATTACCGTGTGACCACCAATTCCACGGCGATGCAGAACCCTGCGCCTACGGCAAGCCCTGTACGTGTTGGGCCCAAAATCGGCCGTAACGATCCTTGTCCCTGCGGTAGCGGTCGGAAATTCAAATCCTGCCACGGCAAAGACGCCGAAGACTAAGCATGAAAGAATGAATTCCTTTCTAAGTAACTTAGAGTCAGCATTTCAAACTCCAACCAGGTCATGAAAAATCAATTTACCGCACGTTTGCTTTCCATGGTCGTACTCAGCGGCCCTGTTCTGTTGCTGTTCTTGTTCCTGGGATATACGGGGACGGTTAAGGCTTGTCCTTTGCCTATTGGTCAGGACTTGACCTGTCTGGTTTCGGACACCGGTGCTACGGAAGCCCCTGACCAAGAAAAAATTCCAGGGTTCCGTGTTCAGGTGTATCAAGGCCCGTCCAGAGCCAAGGCCAAAGAGATTCGCGACCTTATGGTGCAGCAATATTCCAAATTAGGGGTTTACATGGGTTTCCGTCAACCGGATTTTAGGGTAAGAATTGGCGATTTTCGAGACAAAGCCGAGGCGCAGGCTTATTTGCAGATGCTGAAAAGCGAATACCCTACAGCCTTTGTGGTACCTGACAAAGTTCTGTTCTATCCCAAAGCCCTCGAGAAAGGCGTTCCAACCCTGAACCAAGATGGCTTCGAAGATTGAAGTCCTGCGGCGTGATGCCGAAACCATGCAGTCGGCCTTGGTCTCGGATCGGCGGCATCTGCACCAGCATCCGGAATTATCATTTGAAGAGCGCGAAACTTCGCAATTTGTGATAAGGCGCCTACAAGACCTGGATATCCCGTACAGGGAAGGGGTCGGTGGTTATGGGGTCTTGGCCCATATAGCAGGGGTTGGTCCGGGACCTACCGTCGCCTTGCGTGCCGATATGGATGCCCTTCCCATACAGGAGGCCAATAAGGTTCCGTATGCATCCAAGGTTCCTGGGGTGATGCACGCTTGTGGTCATGATGTGCATACGGCATCTCTTCTGGGTGCGGCGGCATTGTTACGATCAAGAGCCGGTGATTTCCGGGGAAATGTGAGGCTTTTGTTTCAGCCCGCCGAAGAGCGATTGCCCGGAGGGGCGAGTTTGATGATCCGGGATGGTGCCTTGCAGGATCCTGTCCCGATTTCGATTTACGGTCAGCACGTTATGCCTTTGTTGGACAGCGGGAAAGTGGGTTTTCGATCGGGGCAATACATGGCCTCGGCCGATGAAATACGGTTGACCATTCGTGGCAAAGGGGGACACGCGGCCATGCCGCATTTGAACACCGATTCGGTATTAATTGCATCCCACGTGGTGGTCGCCTTGCAGCAAGTGGTTTCCCGAAGGGCAAACCCCACCCTTCCCTCGGTTTTGTCCTTTGGACACATCATTGGAGAAGGGGCTTACAATGTTTTGCCCAACGAAGTAAAATTACGCGGTACGTTTCGCACCTTGGACGAAGGATGGAGGGAACAAGCTCACCGTTTCATCCGAGAGATCGCCGAAGGGACTGCATCGGCAATGGGCGCTGCCTGTTTGGTTGAAATCGACAAAGGTTATCCAATGTTATACAACCACCCGCGACCTACATCCCTTGCCCGTCGTACCGCGGAACAATACCTCGGATCAGAGAACGTGGTTGATTTGGACTTGTGGATGGCGGCGGAAGATTTTGCTTGGTATGCCCAGGAAATACCCGCTTCCTTTTATCGGTTAGGGACCCGAAACGAAGCCAAGGGGATCGTTTCTTCCGTCCATACGCCCACCTTCGATATCGAAGAAGACGCGATGGCAACCGGAGCGGGATTGTTGGCGGCTATTGCCCTGGAGCAATTGTCTGAAACCTGAACGAGGCACTAAGGCTGCAGGGCCAAGCGGTATGCCTCCGGAACTGGAACGGTGCAATTCTTTTCAAAATCGTAGGCCACTAACACCGATTTCGCCTTGGTAATGCTCTGAAGAGGGCCTTGTGCCATCAAATCCGCTGGAATGTGGTTGGCCGAATTTCGTGGACTGGGACGAAGGTCCGCGGACCAGTCTTGGGCTTCGCGTACAATAAGGTATTCCATTTCAAAGCTCTTGGTTCCGAGCTTCAGCGTCCTGGTGAGGATCCAAGCCCGGTCGCGGATCACCAATGGACGCAGGTAGTCCACCTCGGTTCTGGCCAAGAGCATACCGACTTTATCCCAGTCCCAACAACCCAAAGCTCGGAAATAATCGATCCGTGCTTGCTCAAAATAACTTAGGTACACGGCATTGTTGACATGTTGCAACGCATCAATATCGGCCCAGCGAACATGGATTGCGCTGTAAAAAGGAAAGACAGAAGGAGAATCGGACATAACCAAAGCAAAATTTGCCCTAAATTTACCCCCATGGAGCAGGGTAAGCGGCAGTTGAAGGTTTCAAGCCTCCTGCAATCCGAGTTGGCCTCGGTTTTTCGTGATAAGTTTCGCGAAT
>Ga0194116_10004959_pt1 | contig 14877 bp, 16 predicted proteins | sample TA2MahsurfametaG_4_FD_148617 | JGI IMG/M metagenome (GOLD analysis project Ga0194116, IMG submission 148617) | Freshwater microbial communities from Lake Tanganyika, Tanzania - TA2015008 Mahale S9 surface | ecosystem: Environmental > Aquatic > Freshwater > Lake | place: Tanzania: Lake...
ATAAAGAACCGTCACCGCAACCTCGCCCGTCAGTCACGTAAGGTGATTGCAATCGCCCAAGACGATTCTTGGGCCCATCGGCTACTCGACAACTGGTGCATGTCGTGGAAGGTCGACCGTGTGCTCACACCAGTTGAAAACGATCTTCACGTTCTGTATCCGCGTTCAATTAAACGCGTCGAGATTCGAACGGTGCTCACCGGTTATGCACCAACCTCAGTCGAACCTTCAGACCCGCTCGCAGCACGACCCATTGATCTTGGGCAGCGTGTGCGTGCGATGCCCGCCCATCTCGGTACCTATGCCCAAGAGAAGGCTCACCAAACCATCGAGTTTTCTCGGCATGTTCGTGAAGCGGGATTCGTCGTCAATGTCTCCACGCGAGTCGAAGATGGTTTTATAGGTGGTGATTGGCCCAAATTTCTCCGAAAGTGCAAGTTCACTGTGGGAATGAAGGGTGGAGCAAGCATTGCAGATGCCTACGGATTGCTGTATAGCCGAGTCGAGGCGCGTCGCCATCGAGTAAGCGCTCGACACCTCAACACCGCCTCATTCAGATCACTACGTCGTCGGGATGGGAAACACCGATTCTCCGCGGTAAGCCCTCGTCTCTTTGAAGCTGCAGCCGCTGGCACCTGCCAGATTCTCCGACCAGATGACTACCTCGGAGTTCTCGAACCGTGGGTGCACTATCTGCCCCTGAATCACGATTTCTCCAATGTTCAAGAGGTCCTGCTGGCAATGCGAGACTTAGAAAGCTGCCAGGAAGTTACCAACAATTCGCGAAAACAACTCATCGATTCCGGCAAGTTCAGCTATGGGCGGCTGGTGGATGATGCAGTCAATGGGCTTCTCGCAGATTCGCCATCAGCCGTTGCAACGACATGGTCTGAATTTGTCGGATATCTAAGGCGCGCTGCTCGACTATGCAAACCAGAGACGATGCATCTTCACGATGCGGCAATGCATCTCATTCACGAGACTCTTAGCGGCCAGCACAAAGTGAGTGAGTGTGCCGAAACGCAAGTTTCCAATTCCATTAGTCAACTTGGTTTATCTGGTTGGTTAGATGAGCAAAGTGAGAATGCGAAGTCAGATTCACTATCGTGGCGCTCGCCCTGGATCTGGCGATCAATATGACCTCGGATCGCTGGAAGAGAGCCATTGAAGAGAAAGGGGGCTCATGGACATGAAGGCAATCGTAATTTCTCAATTCAAGTTTGATGCCGATCCTCGGCATGGGTACTGGACGAAGTCTCTTCGGGACAGGGGATACGAGGTCACAGAAATTGAGCTACTGCAGCTACCAGAAAGTGGACTAGATCCTGTTCAACTCAGCCAGCGAGCTAACCGCATATCAATTTTTCACTGGTCTGACCGTATCCAGTATCTAAAAGTCTCACCAAGCGAGTATCGGGAACTTTGTCTAGCCCCTTATGAAACTGCGATTGGGAAATATCTTGAGAAAATACTCACATCGTGCACCTTGTCGCTTCATCTGGTTAGGGAGCTACTAGGAGAAGCTGATGTACTAGTCGCAAATGATCTGATTCCTGCCGCGGCATGTGTACTTTCCGGGCTAAGCAGTAATTGCTCAATCTATGACGCTCAGGAGTTCTTTACGTCGTCATATGACGTGCTTGGAATCAAAGGACTGAGTGATCGGGAGAAGGCGGTATGGGACCGCAGAGAGTCTGTAGTAGCTGGCAAGTTTTCAAGACGAATCAGTATTTCTATTGAAGGCTGCGAGATTATGAAGGAAAGAACCGGGTTTGAGTTTGAGGAGATACCCAACTGCATTCCGATGGCCCGCGTAAATGAGGCACACAAAGTGCCAAGCAAGTTTGAGACGGCGCCAACTCAGAGAGGTCCAGTTCGCTATGTCTTTCTCGGCCGGGCCGAACCGAATCGAGGCCTAGAGCAGCTGATTGATGCTTGGGAATTTTCTCCAGAGATTGCAACATTAAGTCTCTTCGTACCTGAATCTGCCCACAAACAGAAACTTCTTCGCAGAAGTCGAAAGCAGCAGAAGTCGACAGCAGTCCTATTTCCTCCGTCCATTCCGAACTCTCAAGTTATATCCGAACTCTCCACTTATGACATTGGAATCGTTCCGTATCTGTATCAAGGAGAATATGCCTACGCGACTCCGACAAAGTTTGGAGAGTATGTCGCAGCGGGGTTACCAACCCTCGTGTCAAACGCGTGCAAGACAGTGGTGCGCCTCGTGAAAACTCACGCGATTGGAGTGGCTACAGACTTTCAAGATTCGCGTTTGATTCACCAGTCTGTGCGAGAAATGAACGTCAAAATTAGATCAGATGGGCTCGCGGCAAACGTGAGTGAATTCCGTAAGCAGTATGTCTGGGAAAGGTACTTTGATGAGGTGTTTGACAGTGTTCTGGTAAGCCAGAATTCTCCAGATAGCCCCACTGAGATACCAGATAGAAGACCACAGGTGGCAATGAGTGTCAAGGGTACTGTTGCGACAGATGGTAGCGATATGCGTTCGGGGATGAGCACGCTCCAGAGGGTCCGTGCGATCGTGTCGGTGCTTCAATTGGCATTGGCTCTTCGTCTCGTTAGGCGTTTGACATTTGTCGCTCGTATCGCGTCAAACCTCTGAACACGTTTTCATATGATTAGGAGTCTGTCCATACGTCAAAGCCGACCACGCGTGCTAGTGCTGACGATGCAAGACACTCCGTGGAGGGAGTTCTCTGCAGTTAAGTCACTCCGCATGATGTTCCACGACGATCCTCGTTTGGATGTGGTGGTTGCCGATGCTCGAGCTCCTCTTGCCCCCTGGTTACGATCAACGAAGTTTGACATAGTTGTGCTTTCCTCAACGTTCCTGGGAGCTCGATACTCCAATCGCCTACTCGAACAAGTAAAGAGAAAGTTCGAATTTGTAGCTTCAACGCATGCTCTTAAGGTTGCAATGCCACAGGACGACTATGACTGTTGTCGTCTCTTGGATGAATGGTTATCTGAGTGGTCAGTGAACATTGTCTACGCCGCTTGTCCAACTAATTGGTCCGTGTTGTACCCACGTAGTCTTCGCAAAGCTGAAATACGACTCGGGTACACGTCGTATATCACAGATCGACAAATCGTTGCGATTGAATCACTCAAATCGTGGGGAAATAGAAGCATTGACGTGTCGTATCGTGCAACGAGCCTCCCACTAAATTTTGGTCACTTGGGGCAGCTTAAGCAATCAGTAGGCGAAATCTTCCGGAAGAAGGTCTTAGATGCTTCTGAGTTTCAGTTTGATATCGATGTAGGAGGTGGTTCGGCCATTTCGGGTAATCGATGGCTGGAGTTCGTCGAATCATCGAGATTTGTTCTGGTTTCGCCAAGTGGAAGTTCATTCATCGATCCAAACGGAGATCTGAGGGAGCTTGCCTCTGAGCCTAGATTTGTCGCTGGTAATCTTGCAGACTTCTTGATTGAAGCCTCACGGAGGAAACTGGAGTGGTACGAGTTGTCAAATACGGCAATCTCACCTCGGAACCTTGAGGCGGTCCTCAGAGGGACCGTGCAGATTGCAATTCCAGGCGAATACTCAGGAATCTTGCAACCAATAAATCACTATGTACCACTTGATCAAGATCTTGAGGTGAGATGCGTCTTAAGAAACGAACTGGATTGGCACCGAATAAGAAGTGAAGCACGAGATGCAGTGCTCTCAGTTCGCAGACTAAGGGCAAATGAATTGATTTCGGAGCTCTTGGAGTTGCTGCAGGGATTTGGTCGAGAGTCTGATTGCGAAGTACGAAAGAGCGTAGTACGACAACGAATGAAGTGGTCTTGCGCGGCATTGTTCTCTGGCATGGCCATCCCAATCTGGCGGTGGCTTGGCGCTATCGCTCTTGCGATGGCAGGGAAAGCTCTTGTCATTGGGCGGCGCATACTCAATCAACGCTCAGAGACTACGCTCAAGTGACGTAATGAAGTCCTCTGGATCTCGTGTCCTCGTGATTGGCGGGGCAGGGTTTATCGGTAGCCACGTAGTTTCGGAACTTCTACAAACTGATGTAGGTCAGGTGGTTGTCTATGACAACTTGACGCGTGGGAAGATCTCCAATCTCAAGGAATCCCTCGAAGATTCTTGTTGTCAAATATTCCCAGACGGTGGCGACATTCGAGATACCGATGTACTCAAACAAGCCATGGAAGGCATAGACGGCGTCGCTCATCTTGTCGCTATGTAGTTGCTGCACTGCAATGACTACCCGCGTACAGCGTTTGATGTCAACATTACCGCCAGGTACGAAACCGAATGGGTCGAGAAAGTGGAAGCGGGTTGGAATCTACTCGACCCTGACTTGGCCGCATCGCTTGCCGAGTGGATTCGTTGCCCACGAGCACCGCTTTCTGACGAAGTGTTTGGTGGTGGTCATGCCGCCTGGAACATCGTTGACGAGATACTTGATGGCTGGAGTCATCATCGTGACTAACCACAACGTCGGTACGTACCTGCTGAACGTCTGCTCGGCCATTATGACGAATAACCAGCTAGCAGCCACAAAGCTTCTCGTAGTCCCAGCTTCACATTCGCTACCAGCAGACCTTCGCGATGAACTCATTGAAGTAGCCAAAACCCAGCCAGCATCTTCGGTCAACAATGTCGTTCGACTTAGCTACTACTTGCCAGCGTCGGTGTAATACGTCAGCCTACGAGCGGTACTTCTTTCGCCTCGTCTCGGACAGTGGTTGTTGAGTAAAACCCAACTCCATCACCGGTTGTACTAGGTCTCGTCCAATGTCTCGTCACAAGGCGCTGGTCATTCATGCGCTACGCCCCACTAGCCGACAAACTACAGTTAATCGCCTGCTCGCGTTCCGAGAGCATCTTCCGAATGCAGATGTTCAGTATGTCCACTTTGCGCAGCCCCTACCTAGGGAAATCGAGAACCATCTTGTTCCAGAATTCACTATCGTCAATTACGACTTTTTTACTATCGTTTTCGCCTCCCTAGTCATACGTAAAAAATTGATTTCGTGGAGGTGCGCTCCGAGGTGGAAAGACTGTTGCGATAGTCCAGGATGACTTCTGGGCGCACCGACTTCTCGATAACTGGTGCAGATCCTGAAGAGTTTATCGAGTGTTAGAAGGCCTTGATCGTGATGTAGAAGTTCGTCTGCCATGGGCTGTGAGAAAAGCAGAAGTCGTCACTGTCCTCAACGGCTATTCTCCTAGCAATGTTCCGCCGCACATCCCATTAGTCAATCAAAGTATTGACTTGGGACAACGTGTTCGGTCGATGCCCCCTCACTTAGGTCAGTATGCTGCGGAAAAGTCGCTCCAAGCTACGAATTTCGCGAAATGTGCGAGTGAAGCTTGATTTAGGGTTGATATTTCAACGAATGTGAGGGATTCGTCTTGGCTCAAAAGTGGCTGAAGTTCTTGTCGAACTGCAGATTCACGGTAGGAATGAGAGGGGGTGCAAGTATCGCCGATCCCTACGGTCGTCTCTATGCCAGCTCGACAAGCAAACAATCTCGCCATCTTTTATGCAATAGACCAATTGGAGATTCAGGATTTTTAAGGAGAAGAGATGGCAAGAACACTTTCAGTGCAGTCAGTCCACGTTTGTTGGAGTCAGCAGCAACGCGTACGTGTCGAGTTCTTAAGCGGAACGACTATCTGGGAATCCTGACCCCATGGGAAGATTACATTCCTCTCGAGAATGACCTTAGAAACGTTGAAGATGTTCTAAGCCAAATGAGAGATTTGGGCCAAGCCAGTCAAATTGCCGACAACGCGCACAAGAAGCTAGTAGCTTCGGGCCCATTCTCCTCAAGTCACCTTGTAGCGAGTGCAACGAGAGGTAATTGTGCAGACAGCAAGGGTGAATTGAGTGAGGTTTGGCAACAACTCAAATTGCTCAACGTGCGATTAGGTGAAGTTTGCAATCGGGGCCTTGAAGATTTGCATGATGCATCAATTTCGTTGATTAAGGAGTCGCTTCTTCGAAAAGTGGGGCCAAACAGCCCTACGGCCAAGAATGTCATACGAGAAGTTATGCGATGGGGATTTACTGATTGGTATACAGAATTAATCCAGATGATCGGCAATCAAAAGATCACTCAGAGAGATCCTTGGGTTTGGCGTCCGGTACCAACTGCCCCAGATGAGAATTATTGACCAAAACCTGAAAGCCAAGATTTAGAATGGTGCAGAACGAAAGAGCCGCCTCTGACTTGGGGGCCCAAAGAAGTCGATTCTCCTTGGATTTGACTAAAGCCTTTTATACCGATGACTAACCTCAACGACGCTGGTTGAGATTCGACGAGGTATCATGTGCTGTGGCAGGCGTGCCTCTAGGAAGCCTCTGAGAGCTTGTTGGTCGAGATTGACAGAGGCCAGAACCTGAATGGTGGCTTCGACATGTTGTCCCGTGAGTGGATTTGGTCGTGCGCTAACCTTGACTAACTCAACACCAGGAAATTCAAGGATTACGCGTTCAACTTCAGAACTCATGAACTTTAAACCGCCGACATTTACAACTTCGGTATTGCGACCGACAATTTTTATATAGTCACCATCAACTTCAACAAGGTCTCCAGTTGGGTACCAATCGCCTTCCATAAACGGGCTTGGAGCATTGAGATAGCCAAGCATTCGTGTCTCCGAGCGAATATCGAGGAGGCCCTCACGAATCCTTATCTGGACGCCCTCACCGCCAATCCTCATAAACAGACTGTCACGGGCTTTTGATTTGACTCGAAGAATCCCAAGCTCGGACATACCAAAGGTTTGCCGAAAGTCAATTGATGGTAATAGTCGACACATTGCCGCGAGGGTCGATTCGTCCATTCTTTCGGTTCCATATGTAACTACCTTCAGTGAAGCCGGGATGTCATCCGGAACTCGACCGGACATAAGCAACATCCTCAAGAACGTTGGAGTAGTCGGCAGTACCTCAACTTTGTATCGTGCCACGGTTTCAAGAACGTCGTTGATTGACCGCGATCGTGGGGTGATGACTGTTCCACCGTTAAAGAGCGTATGAAGGAGCGTATTGATACCCCCGATGTGGTCGAACATTAGGAAGCTGAGGGTTTGCAGTGTCGGTCTGGGGGTTTCGTATCTCGCGAGAAAGTGTGTCATATCGTGCAGGATTGCTTTAGGACGTCCCGTTGTTCCTGTGGAGAAAAGGACGAGTCCAGCATTCCCCGAACTCCTCAAATCCTCTAGTAAGGGGTGCGTATCTGAATGAACTCTTTGGATCATCTCTCCGTTCATTAGGACCCAATCTGTAAGCGATGATTCAAAGAAGTAAGGATGATCATTTGAAGTGTTGACCGTAAGTGGTACGACAACCGCCCCTCTTTCAAATAAATGCAATAGCGCGGCGATGGACGGGGCATCAAAGTCGCCGATGACAGAGACAACATCACCAGGCCGCACACGATTGATCCACTCAGTGTCTTGACTTAGCAGATCTCGAATAAATAGACTTCCTGTCGGTCCTGTCAACAGCGGCAAATCGGACATTTCCTGCCAGCGAGCCGAGATTCTGCCTAGAAGAGTCAAGGTCTAGACACCACCAACACTTAGTGTCTGACCAGTAAGACATTTTGCGCGATTGTCTAGGATTAGCTCGACCAGCTCTGCAACCTCGTCAGCCTTGAATTGCCGCTTTATGATTTGTTTATTGACAATTCTTGAGATTTGTTTCTCAGAAACTCCCCGTAGGAGTTCGGTCTGTATTGGACCTGGCGCGATGCAGTTCACCCGGATTTGGTGAGCAGATAGTTCTTTAGCAAGAACGCGAGAATATGCTTCAACTGCAGCTTTGCTTGCAACATAGCTCGATTCACCTTCAAGAGAAAGAGAAACCGCAATAGTCGAAAAGTTGACTATGGATCCAGAGCCCCCTCTTATCATTAGCGGAGCGATCTGACGGCACATCGCCATAGTCCCTAGGAGATTCGTATCAAGAATCGTCTTAGTCGTACTTGATGGAGTCATTAATGCCAAATTCATTCTTGCGATTCCAGCAGCATTAACCAGTGCCTCTATCTTCTGGTCTTCCGTGCGAAGGTCTCTCACTAACTGGGTTATCTGTTCATCGTCACAGACATCTAATGAAACGATTGGAAATGACTCGCCTTGAGACCCTGTGCGGGCGATTCCGAGCACACTCCTTCCGACTCTCGTCAAGTGTTTACCGATGGCGAGTCCAATTCCACGGCTTGCACCAGTGATAACTATCACGAGAGATTCAGTCGCTGACGTTCAAACTCCTCGGCCAAGGAGGATGGAGTTCTAAAGAAACTCCGTTGTTTTGACATTGCTACCTCCGATGACCAATCAAAGGTGAACCCAAAACTGAGAGCTGTGTCTTCCAAGAAGAGACAAAGCTCAACGAGACTCATCGAGTCAAGAAACCGGTCATCACCAATCAAGGGAGTGTCAGGCGTAGGTTCATCCTCCGAATCTGATAACTCCGAGATTTTCAGAAGGATTTCGTCAATAATCGTGGGCATTCGGTCTCCGTCGTTGTTTGGCTTCAATGGGCTTAGTGGTCAAACAGACCAGCTTGGTGCGATGTGATTCAGTGTTATCTAATACTGTAATCCCTTTCAGAGGGGAGATTCTTGGCTCTACGAGAGGTCGCTGCATTCGTTAACGAGTACTGACTTGCAAAAGCCAGTCGAGTTGGCCCCGTGGCATTCGTGATTGGTATCCTGTCCAACGGTGAGACGGTTAGCGGCAAACGAGCGGATTGGAGTTGGGGTTGAAATAGATCCGTCAGCACAATTCAGTGGGGTGGAGGAGTTGGAAATCGGGGATCACAGTTACATTGGACCGAACGTACGGGTAATCGGCGGTTCGTTCAAGGTAGGTGAATACAGCAAAATTCATAACCATTCGTACATCTACTCAAAGTCATTCGTTCACTTAGGGAACTGTGCTTGGATTGGCCAGGGTGTGCACCTTGATGGAACAGGTGGAATCCATTCCGGAGATTTCTTGGGCGTCGGGATAAACTCTGCGCTGTACTCGCACGTAAGGCATGGCGATGTAACAGAAGGTTGTCTTTATAACGAAAATCGCCAGATTAGTTTGGGCGAAGACGTTTGGTTTGTGGGCATGTGTTTGGTCGGCCCAATCACTGCGGAATCCAAGAGCCTCGCCCTTCTCGGCTCCGTCATAAACACCGATATGAAGGCTAACCACATTTATGGGGGCAATCCCGCAAGAGACTTGACAGCAGTCCTCGGTCCGCCATGGAGTTCAACTGACAGCGACCACAAGATTCGTCAGTTGCAGGAATTCCTAAGAGAATATTCCTCACAGGCTCCGGACTACTTTGATCGAGACTCAATCGTCTTTCAGGACGACCTTCCTTCCCGAGGTGACGGTAGAACCTTCTACTCAATCAAGTCACGAAAATACCTTAAGACCAATTCCAAATCGGAAATAGCCTTCAACAAGTGGCTATTCGGATTTCGAGCAAAATTTAGCCCAGTTGAGCAAAGACATAGAAAGCTAGATGGAAGCTGCAGTGAAAACTAGCTTCTACTTTTTCGGAGATTCCATTTGCTTTGGTCAGTATGTTTCTCACCATTTGACATGGGTATCAGACATCTCTTCTCAAATTGCCGCAGTCGGAGAGGCGTACGGGGTCGAGATTGTTACACAAGTGGCTGCTGTAAATGGTGAAACAAGCCACCAAGCTCTTGATCGTCTCAATCATGCAGTTCTGGCACATGACCCAACATTTGTATGGGTTCAATTCGGGTTGAATGATGCGAATTATTGGAAATCTGACCTTGGCCTGCCAAGAGTCTCAATCAATTGTTTTGAAGCAAACATTAATGAGATGGTCAACAGGATTCTAAGGGCTACAAGAGCGACCGTGTTCTTGGCGAATAACCACTCCGTTACCAGGGAGCTTGAAGGCTATGAACAGGGTCATTATGCAAGGAATGTCGAAATGTACAACAAAACTCTGCGTTCAAAGTACTTAGAAGCAAAATCTCATCGACTCCAGTTTGTTGACATGGAGCGCGAATTTCATAGTTCTGAGTTCAACACGAGCGACTTCTTACTCGCGGATGGGGTTCATCTGAATCGAGCCGGCCACACGCTCTACTCACAAGTTGCTACCCGTTATGTAGTTCCGACCATCAAGTCGATATTAGAAACAAGAAGAATGGCTGGGCACTTGTAGATGACTCGGTTGCTACGCGCTATGTTGCAGATCTCAATCAAAGAGAAGTTATCCGAGATTTTCCTTGGACGAGTTCCGATCGGAATATCTTTCTTTTTTTATCGACGATTGCGTCGATTCCCTAGACTATTGTTGTTGTATGTTAAGGTCGAGGACCGATTTACTGAGAGACACTCTGAGTGAGAGTTGTCGTCCTACATGATCTACGCGTTAACAGTAGACACACTCAAGTTCAGTACCTGCAATCGTTCGCTAAATTCAATCCTGGTTTAGATGTTGTTTACGCAAATGTCTTTGGGTGCATCGACCAAACACTTAGTGAAGCAGACTTAGTTATTCTCTTTTATGACTTCTTGTCACTAAGAAACGCTCCATTCTGGAAGGCAATTGTCAACAGGGTTTCGCCAGTAATTGTTAGTGCTAAGCGAAAGGTCATGATCCCACAAGACGATTACACCTCTTGCATCGAGCTCGATAGATTCACGCAGGAGTTTAAAGTTGACGCGGTTTACAGCGGAATAGTTGACGATCTTGAGGTTCTCTATCCGAATTCAACTGCTAGCGGAGTGAGATTCGAGCATGCGTTTGCTGGCTATGCGCCTGATGCAAACGATACGTCATTTGTCACCAATTCGGTTCCGTACGAACAGCGAATTGTTGACCTTGGCCAACGCATCAGGCATCTACCACCCCAATTTATAGGGTTCAGCTCTAATGTCGCGTGTTGTAGTTATCCACGCACTACGGGCAGACTCTCGACAAACAACGATACAGAACGTTAGTGCATTTTCTAAATTTGGTTTCGGTGACGAAGTGGTTTACGTCAATGTGTTCGGCCTAATTCCCAAACTTGATGACGTTGATGTCATTGTACTGTCGTATGACTTTCTCTGGCTGCGAACTTGGCCGATTTGGCGTGAGATTGTAAGGCGTATTCAACATTTGATGAATTGTGCGACGATTCGTATTGCATTTCCTCAGGACGACTATGTCTGCTGTGAGTACCTAGATGACTTCATTTGCTCGCAAGAGATTGACTTTGTCTATAGTCCAATAACTGCAGACTTGGAAGTACTGTATCCGTGCTCATTCGCTCGAGGGACCAAGTTTGGAGAAGCTCTAACCGGATATGTCGACGAGTTTGCTTTCAAACAGGTCCAGATTCACGCACTTCCATTTGCTGACCGCCAGATTGATGTGGGACAGCGAGTTAGGCAACTTTCACCCCATCTTGGCGAGAAGTCCGTGTTGAAGAGCCAGCTGGCACTGATATTCGCAAAAACTGCAACTGGGCTAGGTTTCAAATGCGATGTTTCGACCCGAGCTGAAGATGTCCTCTACGGGGATGACTGGTATCGATTTTTGGGGAATACAAAATTTACGATAGGAGCTAAAGGCGGTGCATCACTGGCGGATCCCCGAGGCAAGCTCGCGAATCAGGTGAGAAGAATTCGTGCTTTGCGACCAAGTATCGGCGACGATGACCTTAAGTCTCGTTTGAAGATACGAAATGGATTATCTGGGAACTTCACTGCCATAAGTCCTCGAATTTTTGAAGCATCTGCAATGGGCGCGTGTCAGATCTTGAAGAAGGACGAGTATCTCGATGGATTTGAGCCGTGGAAACACTATGTGCCGATTGAGTCGCCATCTCTTATCGATGAAGACGTTGTTTCGGTGATGCGTGATCATGCACAAGCAAGTGAGATAGCGCAGTCGTCTCGAGATTTCTTGATTGACAGCGGGAGATTTACATATCGACGCTTTCTCAGCCAAGTTGCACAGGATGTGGGGCTGAGCACAACAAGATCGATAGCTCAAGTGAGCGATAGTTCATGTGAGCTTGACGCTGCAATCGGAGATGATGGCGTAGCTTTACGTTGGGTGCAATCGTATCTGGCGGGCGCCTTCGCAGATGGCGAACTGTCGAAAGTGGAGAAGTCATTAGTCTCAGGTAAGTTTCTTGCACTTGATGAAAGTGATAAAGAGTGGGCGTTTCACGCTGAATCAAACATCGAGAGCCTCTTACGGTGGGTTGAAGCACTTCGCAGTAAGCGGCTGATGGTTGAATCGGTAGCTATCCCTTGGCGGTCGGCATCAAGTTTTCTGCAACCGAAGCCAGGCACTACAGTTTGAGAAATGTGTGGGGTCGCTGGTGTAGTGGCTCTGAGTAGTTCGCTACCACGTTCGCATCGCAGATACCAACGAATTTTCGATCATCTTCTCTCGCATCGAGGGCCAGACGGAAGAGGAATCTGGAGCAACTCGAGCAATCGGGTATTGCTTACACATTATCGACTGGCAATCATTGATGTTTCACATGTAGCTGATCAGCCAATGGCGAACTCACGGGGTGTTGTGATTACCTACAACGGTGAGATCTACAACTATCGCGAATTACGTGAAGCTGCTCGACAATGGGGGTATACATTTCGGACAGCATCAGACACTGAATCAATTCTTGCCACATATGAGAAGCACGGTGTAGGTGCCTTGTCCCAACTTCGCGGGATGTTCGCCTTTGCGTTGTGGGATGAGTCAAACAAGAAGCTCCTTCTAGCAAGAGATCGCTTCGGCATTAAACCGTTGTACTACTGCATCGTGGAAGGCGAGCTATTTTTTGCTTCGGAGATTAAGGCCCTTCTCCCATTTCTGCCAGCGGTGACGACCAATGCCTCGGCGCTTGCTGAGTACTTAACGTTTCAGTACACAATCAGCAGTCAAACCATGTTTGAAGACATCTTTGAGGTGCCGCCAGGACACTACGTAGAAGTGCAGAACGGTGTGGTAACCACCACAAGGTATTGGGACGTTTCATATGAAGTCAACTTCGGTAAACCGGCAACCTACTTTGAATCAGAGCTCCGGGAACGAGTACACGATTCAGTGACCATGCATTTACGTAGCGATGTAGAAGTTGGAGCGTACGTATCTGGTGGGTTGGATTCGTCATTAATCTACTCCATTGCAAGCGATCAAACTAGAACTGGGCTTAAGGCATTTCATGGCAGGTTTTCTGGTTATGACGGTTTTGACGAGAGTAGATACGCGTTTGACGTAGTCGAAGCTCGTCAGGGATCTTTGGAGGTGCGAGATATCTCTGCTCAGGATTTCATCGACAACATCGCCAAAGTGATCTACTATCTCGACCAGCCGGTGGCTGGCCCAGGATCCTTCCCGCAGTTCATGGTTTCTGAACTGGCAAGTAAGCACGTGAAGGTGGTTCTTGGCGGACAAGGCGGTGATGAAATCTTCGGAGGGTACGCACGGTATCTCATTGCGTATTTTGAGCAGTGCATTAAGGCTGCGATTGATGGGAATTACAGGAATGGAAACTATGTCGTAACGATCGAGTCAATCATCCCAAATCTCGGGGTATTGCAGGAATACAAACCTCTTATTCAGGAGTTCTGGCGAGATGGTCTATTTGGTCCTCTTGATCAGCGGTTTCTTCGACTTATTGATCGCTCACATGACATGAGAGATGAAGTCGACTGGAAACAACTTGATATCACAGCTGTGTATGGCCGCTTCTATGAGATATTCAACAATCGGAATAATGTCGGAAAAGAAGCTTACTTCGACAGCATGACACACTTTGAATTCAAGACACTCTTGCCAGCTCTCTTGCACGTTGAAGATCGAATGAGTATGGCTCATGGTTTGGAGAGTCGGGTGCCCTTCTTGGATCATCCATTGGTCGAATTTGCCGCGACAGTACCCGCCGATGTGAAATTCAAAGATGGCAGATTAAAACATCTGTTGCGGTCAACGTTTGGCAATGATGTACCGGTGAGTGTGATGAATCGACGTGACAAGTTGGGTTTTCCAGTACCACTCTCAACATGGTTTTCGGGTGAATTGAAGGACTTTTTCTTCGACACGATTGCGTCGATGGAGTCGAGGAACCGCCCCGGGTTGAATCCTGATGCAATTCGAAAGAACTTTGAGTCGACGGGGAAATTTTCTAGAAAGACCTGGGCACTGATGAGCCTCGAGTTGTGGCATCAACAGTTTCACGATCGGGCAGCTGAATATCGAGAGCTGGCGCGAGCGTAGGGTGCCACGATGAAGATCTTTGTGACTGGTGCTGCAGGGCAGGTTGGCTCACATGTGGTCGACCAAGCACTTTCCCGCGGTGATGAGGTGTTGGGAATTGACAATTTTTCCACCGGTCGACCGATACATGTCGCGAAAAACCCCAGATACTCCTTCGTAGAGGGGTCGATTGCAGATACTTCAGTTGTCAAACGACTAGTCGGCGAATTCTGCCCCGATGTGGTGGTTCACACCGCAGCTGCGTACAAGGATCCGGATGACTGGATTACCGATGTTGAGACCAATGTTCGCGGAATGGTGAACCTGATTGACGCGGCTCGAACGATATCGGTTGCTCGTTTCATTTACTTTCAGACGGCTTTGGTATACGGAGTAAAGCCAGAGCAGAACCCAGTGACCTTGGGGCATCCACGCAAAGTAGACAACTCGAGCTATTCGATATCGAAAGGCGCAGCTGAAGACTACCTGTCGCTTTCTGGTCTTGATTTCGTGACGTTTCGCCTGGCAAATGTGATTGGTCCGCGCAATGTATCGGGACCTCTGCCAATTTTCTTTCAGCGACTTAATGAAGGTAAGCGATGCTTCGTTACTCCTGCACGCCGAGACTTCGTATATGTCGGCGATC
>Ga0194116_10004963_pt1 | contig 14867 bp, 6 predicted proteins | sample TA2MahsurfametaG_4_FD_148617 | JGI IMG/M metagenome (GOLD analysis project Ga0194116, IMG submission 148617) | Freshwater microbial communities from Lake Tanganyika, Tanzania - TA2015008 Mahale S9 surface | ecosystem: Environmental > Aquatic > Freshwater > Lake | place: Tanzania: Lake Tanganyika...
CCCCACTATTATTTTTATTCAAATTCATGATTTTTTACTAATTAAAAGGTTTAACTATAAATAATCAATAATATTTAGGTTTAATATTTAATATGATCTAAATTTTATTCCATAAATGTGATATTGAATCAAAATTTATTAATATAAATTAATTAATAAACCAGTGTTTTATTACTAAAAATTAATAATGTTTTAAATTTAATTAAAATTTTTAGAATAAAAAATGTTCTATTTTTTGAAGCTTATATTTACTTTAGGTTTATTTTTCTTGATTCTTTCTAATTTAATTAAAAACATTGACTACTATTCATATTGTAAATTAGCAGAATATAAAAAAGATTTATTTATCAAAAATGAAAATTCAAAAGAGTTTCAAATTTTATGTAAAGATATATTCAAGGATTTCTCCGATCATATTTTCCTACGATATTCTTTCAATTTAGTTTATAAATTTCTAAAGCCGGAAGATATTTTTAAATATATAAGTGAAGATGAAGCTAATTTAATTATCGAAAAAATAGAACACACTTACTTAGGAAATTTAAAATACAATTTGAAGTTTTTTAAGTTTACGAATTTTCTATTTTATATGGTGAATCTCTATATAATATTCATAGTATTTCCAGAATTTTTCTTAAAAGTTTTAATTTTTATTTTGAACAAATGTCTTTTTGTCTTATTCTTATTTTTCGTTATTGAAGGATTCTTAAATTTTTATACAAACTTTCGAATAAATACAGTAAATATAATATCCACTTTTATTGGATATATGCCATTATCTTTGATAAATTATATTTTCAAAAATTCTTGGGAACTATTAAGTTATTTAAGGGAATATTTAAAAATCTGAAGAATTTATTGGATACAAAGTTAATATATTATGATTAATATGAGTTGCTTATATGTATTCATTACTCTATTATGTCCTAAATCTTTGACATTTATAAATTTAACTAATGTATTAATTTAAATTATTGAAATATCAAAATTATTATATTAATATAATTAAATGTATTCAAACTTTATATGTATAATCTTTCATTAATAATTTTTAAAAGAACAAGTACGAAATGGTATTATAAAGAATAATTAAATTATAATTCTATTCTTAATAAATTTTAATTATTGAAATTATTTTTATCAATTATTAGATATTAATGCTATTTAATCATTTCAATTTTTTAAATTTATTTTATTATAAAATTTGAAGTCAAAATTTTATTACTATTTTTAAAAGTTTCTTATTAAAATAAATAATATTTAATTCATAAACATCTAACTTCAAATACTTTATCTAAATGATATTAAAAAAATCCTTTGATTGAGAATTGAATTATTACAATAAAATAAATCAGATAATTAAACCTATTGCTTTAATGCCAAAAACATAGCGACTCCAGCTTTAATCCATACTCCTTGATCTACATTTGTTGGTAACTCAACAAATAAAACATAGTTAGTCGAGTGTCCCGTTGTTGAAAGCGTTCCTGCTCTTGAAAGTACTTTATATAAAGGACAGAAGTAAAAACCTGAAGTTGGTAATTCTCTATTAACTTTCGGAAGGAAATGTATCACTGGAACATCTGTATATAATTCTTTTGGTTGTGATTCGTCTACTAGATGTGTATCATAATTCCATCTTGCTCCTTCTAAGAACATTCCATAACAATAAACTCCTTCTTCAGGAGATTTTGTAATATCTTCTGGTTTTATTTTATCAAGAATTTTAAATTCATAAGTAAGAAGATCTATTGCAACTTTATTTTTTCTTGCGTAGTTTTGTAATGCAGCAGTTAAGAATGCTTGTGGGAAAGAAAATCCTAAAAATAGAATAAATTGTATGTTTTAATATAATCCTCAATTTATTAATTAAAATAATTTTTAAATATTATATCTTTTATAAAATTAGAAATTATATTAACCTGAAATCCAGAAAGATTTTGGAGTTTTTGAACTTTCAATCCATTTAGCGAAAAATTCAATTCTTTTTAGAAGATCTATAGTCCACGAAGAAAATGGTTTTAAAGATAAAAATACTTTACTCCACATAACAGGAACTTGATTAATGAACAAACTTCCAGCCATTTTTTCCATATCTTCACTCATTACTATTTTTCCTGTTAATGCTTTCTTAAGATTTTTTATAGATTTTTTCATTGTTGAGAGTAAAACATTGTATCTAATTATTTCTTGTAACAAAACAGTATTCATAGATTCATTATAATCTGTTGGAAAAACTTTAAAAATTTCATCTTTATCAAACACCGAAGGTAATTTCTTTTCAATATCTTGTAATATCACAAGAATCATCTAAATGAAAAAATCAAAATTTTTTAATTTTAAAAAAAAATAGAGAAATAGATTTATTAATAGAAAAAGAATTTGAAATATTTAATTCATTTTTACAGATTCCATAGATTGACCTGATCCTCCACCGACTCTTGGCTGAATACCCAGTACAGTTTCTAATAAATCATAGGATTCATTTTGTGCTGTTACAATATCAGCATTTTCATGTAATCCAAAAACTTCAGGTTCAGAATTTACTGGTAAATCTAAAATATAATTCATGTAATTTTCTTGTTCTCCTGGTTCAGGGCAATAGTAGAGTCCAGATTTAGAGAATTTATAATTCGTATATTTGAAAATCTATTTTTTAAAAATGATCTTCATTAAAATCAAAAAAAAATCTCATTAAATAAATTTAATAAACATTTACATCATCGTTCAAATAAGTTTTTAAGATAGTTTTTATTAAACGTTGATCTTTATCATCAGTAACTCTTCCTCCATAATTAATATCTCCAATCAAGTAATCTAAAACTTGATATGGAATTCCATCATATTGTTCCAAGAAAATTTTAAGTTGTTTTTTACACACCATCCAATCTTCATTTGTGAAATCATATTTTACATTCCAACCAATAGGTCCGTATTTTCTTCTATCTTGTAAAATAGCATGGAAAAATGAAAGTCCGAAAATAAGTCCTTTGAATTCATTTTTTTTGTCACAATCTTCCAAATCTTTTGTTTCAAGTTTATTATATGTTCTCATCAAATTATTCTTAAGTCCTTTTGGAGGTTCAACTGTAATTTTTAGCGAATTTTGCAAAATAGAAACCGGGAATTTATCATTACTCATTGATGTGAGCCACAATCGAAAGTCCTTATCAGGCCAATTAGTATCAAAATTTTCAACGATTTCTTCCAATTTCCCCATGAATGATTTTGCCAAATGGCAATTTTGCAATAATACCCAACCTCCTTTTGTTCTCATCTCGTCTAATCTGTCAAGTGCTTTTTTTTCTTGACCTCTACCCAAAGAAACATAATCAAACCTTTTTGTGTATCCCATTTCTTCTGCAAAATTTTTTATATCATTAATTGGATCTGAACCTGGGGAGAGAATAAATATAAGAGGAACAACATTTGAGGATTCTTTAAATGTTTTAGGTAGAGAGAAAGGTGTGCCTTCAATAAATTCTTTTCCTAGGTTTTTCTCAATCCAAAGTTGTAATCCAGCTATAAATTTATCAGGTCTAATCATTTTCACTATTGCCAAACGCATGAATTCAGTTAATTGTTCTTCCCAATGATCTGGTAAAGGATCAGTATGTGCATTTGGACTGTCATAAATTATTTTGAATTTATTATGATTTTTCATAAAATAGCTTTCAAGTCCTTTAGTACAATTCAAATTTTCGCTCATATAATAAAGCTGACGATAAAAGAAGTTCCATTCATTTTTGGAGATCCAAGTTGTAGGATTATTTGGTACTTGAATATCCCCAATTGGTCCTGCAAGTAAATATCTCCATTCAGAACTTTCTATTTTTAATTTGGGATCTTTTACAGCCTCTCCAGTAATTATTTTATGACAAATTACAAATGAAAACAAAAGTTTATCTTTTTCAAATAAACTTCTACAAACATTTTCAAATAATACATATGTAAATTTTTTATTTATATTAAATATTCTAGTATCAAGAGAATTAGAAGGAGCAGTTATTTTTATTGAACTTTCATATAATTTAGCAAACCATTGTAAAGAAAATTGATACATAGGATCAATTGATGATAAATCTATAGTAGCAAAAAACAACAAACTTGCGCGAAGTGCCGCAGGACGATATAATTCTCTTTTAGTATCAATTTGTTTTGAAGTTTCTTCGGATTCTTTTAATTTTTGAGTAATTTCTTCTGATTTTGTTTTAGAATCTTTGAGTGTTTCGATAAGAGTATTTGAATTTAAGAATTCACCTATATTTCCTCCTCCTTCTCCTCCACTTAAACTAGAAAGGATTTTATCTTCAGTTTCTCTCAAATCATTCATAGACATAAAGTTTTCCATTAAAATTGCATTTTTTCTTTGTTCTAATTCAGGCATTTCATTGTTTATAAGCAAAGTCATCATTTGTTCTTCTAATCCAGTTGGTGTTATACCAAAGTTTATTATAGTAACTTTTACAAATGTTTCTGGAGAATAATGTGGATTTGGAATTGTTGTTGAAATATACAATTTAAAATTATCAGACCAGGGAATAGTATTGTCTCCAATTTTAATTTCTTTATAACCTCCTGAACGTTCAGTTACTTGTTGATTTAATATAGGTTCTAATGAAGGATCTAAATTGATACCCACATTTTCAAGTAAAATCCATTTACAAAGTCTGATCGCACCTATAATGGCATTTAAGAAATTTGGATCAGATGCTTTTACTACATCAATACAATCTTTTCTTTTTCCCCATTTTTTAATAAATGCACTTCCTTGATTTTGTGGATCAACCATAAGAGGCCATCTTCTACTGTATTTCATAATAGTTGCATTTTCTATAGATAAGTTATCCTGAGGTAGACCATTAACAGTCCATTCTCTTACTTCGACTTTATCTTCTAGCAATTCCTTCATTGAGATTTCAGGAGTATGAATAATTCCTAGTTCTCTTATTTTATTTCTCCATGCATTTTCTAAACGCATACGATAATCATATGTAAATGGACCACAATATGAAATAGAGCCTGCTGCTATTAGACAATCACCAATTAAATTGTTTAATTTTCTTTTTAAATCTTGAACGTTTTCTTCCCATCTTACTTGCTCACCTGATAGCAAACCAATTAAATTATTTGCTCTTTCTAGTTTTGTTGTAGCATCTAATAATTCAGCTTGTAGAGTTTTTTCAGTTCTTTCTGCCTCTTCAAATTTATCATTTAATTTTTTAACTGTTTCTTCAGCTTTCATTTTTTTTGCTAAAGCTTCTTCTTTACTTTGGATTGCAACTTGCATTTCAACTTTTGCTTTATCTAATTTAATTAAAATTGGATCAATTTTATTGACTGAATCATCAACATATTTTACGATTTTTTCCATAAATTCAAACAATCCAACAATATCATTAGCTCCTTTAATGCATTGCTCTTTTGTTACTCCTTGCTTTTCAAAAAATTCTTCTAATAATTTCATGTTATCAAAATGAGTGACTTTAAAAACTTTTAAGTTTTCCTCTGTACATAATCTTTGTAATTCTATAAGGAAATTTTCTGTGTTAGTGAAATCTAATTTTTTAATTAATGCTTCTTTTATATTATATGGATTTTTATCTGGAAGGGCATTTTTTATTAAGAATTCTTTAGTTTTCCAGCTATTTCCTAATTTAAATATTAAGACTCCTTCCAATAAATTTTCTACAGGTTTACTAAAGTTTTTGATATTTCTTATATTATCCAAATCGCTTTTTTTAACTTTACCAACTGAATTTACAGCTTCAGCAATAAGTGGTCTGACTAAATCTAATTGAAAGTTGGCTTCATCTAAAATAATTTTACATTCTGCTTCGAATTTATCTGCAGCTTCCTTTTTTATTGTTGCTTCTCTTTCATCTTCACCAGCTTTTGCTTTTTCAACTTTTAGAATTTCGACTAAAGCTTGAGTTTTTGCTTGATTTTCTTCCAGAATGGGTTTTTTTAAAGAAATATCTTTTGACATATTATCCACTTGAACTCCAGCTTCTTTTAAAACGGTAAGACCATTCTCAAAACGTTGTATTGCTTTTGATATTTCAATTCTCTTAGCTTGTAATATTTTTTGGTAAAGATTAAGGAGTTCCAAATAACTTGTAGGAGTTAAATAAATATAACGCTTCATCTGATTTGAAAATTCTCTTGATTCTAATTCTACTCGTTTATGAATGAATTTAAATGCTGAAACAACTTGATTCATATATTGATCCAATCCAGTTGAATCTTTTCTTAAAGAATCAAAAGCTACAGATTCTAATGCATCCTCAGGCCAATCAGTAAACCAATCCAAAGTACAACAATTGATTAAAGAAGGAAACATCCTTAAATTAGATACAAAAGACGTTCCAACTGGAGACATAGCCAAAACAACATGAATATTTTTTAAAACTCTTGATAGATAAACTTTCATAATATTGCTTTCTAGCAATGATCCATATTTCATTAAAACTTCATTTTTAACAGCATCACGAATTTCATCGATATCTTCTTTTTTATAAATATTAGGAACATCTCCACTATTTAGGATATTATTTATATATTCAAGCATAAGTGGAAAGATTAGCTGTGTATCAACAATTAAGAAAGTTATAGGATTTTGCTTGATACCTGCTAATTTCAAACATTCTTTTACATTTTTTGTAAAATCACTCATCGAATATCCTTTGATCACCTCAATCTGATAAGGTTCAAATCCATTTATATAAGTCGCTAATCTAGCCAGAGATTGTCTTCCACTACCACCAACACCTAATAAAAGAGCATTACCTTGGGGTTGACGAATTATACGGCATATTCTACAAACGTGATCACAAGCATCCAAGAACATTACTAAATTAAGTTGTTTTTTTTTAGTCGATTCATTAAATTGTGTCAAAAATGAAACAATTTTTTTTATAAATGCATCTGTATCGTTTACTTGAGCATAATTTCTTGAATAAGCATCTCCGAAAATAAAATCACAGAAAATTATTTTTTTACCATATTTGTAAATATCATCTAATCTTTCTTTAAAAATACTCATTGCATCAGAATTCAATTTTTCATTTAACCAATCTTTGTCTTCTTCATTTATGAATCTGTCTCCAAATACTCTTATAACTTCATGCATATAAAGTCTTGTGATATCCGTTTTTGTCAATACATATTTTATACTTGCTGAGCAAACTCCACCAAGAACTTTAGACATATCTCTTAAATTAAAACTATAATGTAATTTTTTTGGTGTTGGAAGCATTGTTACCTTAATATCTTTGTATAATTTTAGCACACTTGAAACTATATTCGGAACTTGTTCTTTTATTTCTTCGGGAAATCTTCCTAGCAAATTTTTTACAATTGTGTTGAAAATTAACATAATTGAACTATCTTCCAATTCAGTATAAGCTAGTAAATTAAAATGGCGTTGGAATCTTTGAGATAATTGAGATCGAGCTCCTCCTGGAGGTCCCATAGCAGCCAGAATCACCATATTATCTATAAACATGAAAGTTTTTCCTTTTAATTCATACCAACCCTAAATTGAATAAAAATTTTGATTTTCATATTTTAAAAATTTATTAAATTTTTTTTAAGGATTAAAATGAAAAAAAATTTAAAAAAATTACTTGATGATCTAGCCATTGTCTAAGCAACTCAATAGGAGGTTGAGCTCCTGAATCTTGTCTGATTGGCATATTTAAATCATCAACAAAAATAATACCAGTTTTATGATTTTCTGGAGCATATCTATTTCTTATGATTTTTTTAACCTTTGATTCTAATGTATCTTGAGTTTGTCTCGCAGCTAAAATTTAAATCTTTTTTAATGAAAATAAATATCTAAATTATCAAAAATTAATTCACTTGTTTGTGCAGAAAAATTTATTATAATCGGTAAATATTTATCAGTTAAGCCTTTAGTAATCAATTCAATAATATTAATAGTTTTTCCTGTTCCAGTAGGTCCAGAAGAAATCATATGTTTATGAGATCTCACTAGCTGTCTAGTAAGATAAGTATATCTAATAGAATCAGGTGTAGGGACTATAATTTCATTATATGATATTCCTAATGGGATATCGAAATTTCCTAAAAGAGAAGTCCACAATATCCAAGTTCCTTTTTCAATATCAAACATATAATCATATACTGAACCTTCTTCGGGAATCATCAAATTCTTATCAACAGCTTTAGCTTTCATTTGCTCTTTAAAAAATTGATCAAATTTTTTCCTTCCATCTTCATTTGTAGTAACTCCAAGAGACCAAACCATTGCATAATTGAAAATTCCTTCTATAATATTTTCCATATCTCTATAATCATCTAAATTTTTTTTCCTTGCTTTATATTCAGGTGTTCTAAATTTATCAAAATAAGTATCTATTATTTTCATAGATGATCTTGCCAAATTATTATCTACAGTTGTTGCTAATTCCTTCAATCTTTTTCTCACAAAATAAACACATTCATCTAGATAACTTTTAAATAACTTCTCTAACATGCTTATTATTTTTGTTTCTTGTGGGTTAAAGATATCAGTAAGTTTCTTTAACCAACATTCTACTAAAGGTGATAAGCCGAGAGCAGAAGGTTCCATGAAAACCATACCACATCTAGAAATTGTAGCAGGACTTGCAACAACTAAATCTTCAACTTCAAACATTAGAGTGATCATTTCATTAAGAACAATTATATCAGAACTTGCAAGACAAAGTTTTTTAGAATCATCAAGAACTGAATTCATGTCTTCTATCCACATTGCATCGACTGGTCCATCAAAAATAATCCAATATTTTGTTTTGAGAGCTGTATCTCTTTTGCATTCATTGATAATTAAAGGTAAAACTCCAAAAGACCATTCTAATGTATTAAGATCTTGTTCTGAATATATTTCTGAATGCTTAATTGATTTTGGATTTATGATAGAAGGAACTGTTTTATAATATCTTTGTCCATCGTCTAACATTGTTAAAGCATCCTTCAAAACTGAATAATTCATAGTTTTTCCTCCTCCTGCCGGACCAACAAGCATAAGTCCATGTCTTACTTGTATTGTATCATATAATTGAATAATTTTTTGTAAAAACGATTCTGTTGGTAAAATATTGTGATTTGAACAAGCAATATTAATTTTTTCTAATAATTGAGTATAATCAATTTGTGGTCTTTTAGTTCTAGGGAAAAGATCAGAAATTATATTTCTGAAAAGAGGAATATCTTCTTTTGTAAACTTTGGTACATTAACATCTTCTAAAGCTCTAAGTAGTAATTGATCTTCTTCTTTATCTGTTTCGATACGCTTTAGTCTTCTTGCTGCATTTAAAACAGATTTTACTGCTCTCATACCAAAATCATAATGACCTTGAGTAGAAAGCTGTTCTGAGCTAAGTTTCATAGTTGATACAACTTTAGTAGCTAAATCACTAGCTTGTACATAACCAGCTGAATATAAATTAATTTCTGCAATTAAACGATAATCAGGAACCATCATAGCAATTGGTCTAAATAAAGCCTTTAAGTTATCTGGAAGTTCTGTTCTACCTGCATAACCAGGATTCATAGTAATAAATACACAAAAAGTAGGAAGTATTTTTATCATAGATCCCTCAAATGTTGTGACTCTTTCACCTTTTTCTTTTGCACCAAATAATTGTAAAAGTTGGGTAGCAATAACAGAAAGAACTTCAATATTTATACGGTTAAACTCATCAAAACATATCCAAGCTCCACAACAAGCTAATCCTTTAAAGAATTTTCCAATCATTATATGATCAGTATCTTCAGAACAATTATATACTATACATAATTTTGCTAAAGATCTAGCCAAATCTTTAGTTGTTTCAGTTTTTCCAGTTCCTGCAGGTCCAGCTGGAGCTCCACCCAAATTAAGCCTTAAAGCTCCCATTAAAGTTAAATAACATTTATCAGTTAAAGGCGTAATAACTAAAATTTCTGCGTTTCCCACATATTCATAGCCGTAGGGAAAATCAGTTTGAACAGATTTTACCATACAATCATATTTTCCCATATAATCAGCTTCCCAATAATATCTAAGCTGCATAGTCCAATCAAATGCAGTTACTGTATTAATTTTATTTTTTATTAATGTATTAAGTATATTTTTATTATGAACATCGATTGTAAGAATATTACTCAAATTGATACTCATAATTCTTGTTTGTTTTTCTCTAGCAGAATTAACTAATTCTATAATTTTTGTTTCATATTCTTTTAAATATTCAGCAACAGTATTTGTTAAAATTGCATGTTCTACTTCTTTTGTAAACATTACTTGATTTCCTGACATTGTACATTGACCAGGATGATCTGCTACCCATTTTTTCCTGGGCCCCTTCCCATAATCTTGTAGACATCTTTCTAAATATGCTCTAACAGTTTTAAAAATCATTTCTTCTACTTTACTCATCCAAATTTCTACATTTTTTCCATGGATTAAAATTGGTTCTTCCATAGTCAAACATTCACCAATACTTGAAATAAAATTTATTATATATTTATCCTCCTTCAATTCAATGTTATTAATGCTTTCGAAAATTTTATTCAAATTATCTTTTACTTTCTTTATATCTTTCGTTTGAGACAAGATTTCCAAGAATTGGGCGTTTGATATAAAATAAAATCTTGGAAAAATCTCTCTTTTTTTTTCCATATAAGCATTTAAGCCTTTTTCTACATTTTCAAGATTCATATTTGCTTCTCTAAGTTTTTCCAATAAACCTTCTTTTCCACAATTCGCTCTTACATTAAGATTTTTTTCAACACTTATCATTAAATCTCTCCACATTCTATCAGTCATCATAAACTTCTTATGTTCGTTTGGTATATCTTTAGCTATATCTCCTGAATCAAAAACTGGTTGTAAATAAATCCAATTTTTTTGACATTTAAACCATTCTTCTAAAACAAATGAAACATTTAAAAGCTCCTTGTTCCATAAACTTATGCGATCGCCAAAAGGTCCTTTAAAAGGAGAAATTTCTAGTTGCTGTACTTCCATAATATCATTATCCAATTCTTTGTTTACATCATTCCAATTGGCTATATTTGGGATTTTAGTAGTTTTATGTAGTATGAGTCCAAAATTAATTTCTCTCCATTTTTTTTCAATATTTTCTAATTGTTCTAAAATAGCATTTTCTTTGGAAGCTTTCTCTCCTATTTCTTGACAAATATCTAAAAATTTCATCATATTTGCATCTAAGATATGTTTAAAAGTAAATCCATCTCTAGGAGTACAATCGATTTTCGTTTTATCATTTAATTCTTTCCAATGCCTGTCCTGTAAACCTCTAGTTAAGGCCATAGCAAGATCTCCTTTACCTTTGAAATTTTCAACTTCAGATTTATATTTAACACACAAATCTACAATTTTTTCATTAACTTCTCTGTCTTTAAATCTTATCATTGCATTTTTTAAATCTTTATTCAATTCTAAAATTGTGGTTTCAATATCATCACCTTTTAATTTCGAGAAATTATCTTCATACCAACTTTTAATTTTACTTGTCCATTTTTCAATGCTTGACCAAAGCCAATAATAAGGATCAAATTTAGTTTTTAAATCATGTATCATTGAATAATTTGTTAACGGTTTCATAAATAATTGTTCCCTTTCATTATAAATTTGTGCTTGATTTATTAATTCTTTAAGTTTATCATTTACATAATAAGCTAAATTAACAGCTTCTATTTGGTCTTGTTCTTTGAAATAATTTTCAAAATCACGAACATTTCCAGATAATATGTCAAATTCTTCTAAGAGTTTTACTTGATTTTCTAATTGTTCCTCGTATAATTTCTCCTTTTTCTTATCGAGAACTAAATTTACACCTCTAATAGTATTTTCGATATCAGTTGGTCCTCCCAGTAAATTTAGTTTAAATTCGGTTTGAATATGATCAATACAAACATTAAATGAATCCAATATGTTGTAAATCTCGTCGACTTCTGCAGCTTTTTCTCTTAATTTTGCTATTTCATTAGGTACAGTATCTATAAAGGACTGTACCTTTACTAAATCTGCAATTGTATTTACTTCCATCATAATATCATTTTTCATTGAGGAATATCCATTTAATATTTCTTTGTTAATATCTGCTGATTTGGTTTTTAAAAATTCAATTTCTAATTCTGCAATTTTTAAAAATTTAGAAGATAAATCAGTTCTAAATTCTTTGCAATTAATTTGAAAAATTGAAACATGAATAATTTGTGGAATATCCATCAATATTGTTTTTTCTTTCGTTTTGTTTGCTATAATATCTTCTTTTACTCTTTGATAAGTCCAATTTTGATTATTATCTTCCTCTATTTTTTTAACATATTCAGTAGGATCTATCATTAAATCTTCTTTGAATTTTTTGAAAGTATCTAAATAACTTTTTAAAGGCTCGCAAGCTCTTATAAGTGAATCTTTTAATCTATCATAAAGTTCCCATATCCAAATTGCATCGTCATTCAACTCAAATCCATTTTTTATTTGCTTTTTATCTATTGGTTTAGGTTTACCGATTTTAGGTCTAACAATACTCTTTAAAGGAATTTTCTGCTTCTCAGCTTTTTTTATTAAATTTGGTAAAAGTAATGGCTCCACTTGTGGAATCTGCTGCATCCTCTCTAAACCTTCATCAAAACTTTTCATAATATCGTTAATTAATTCTTCTGAACTAGTAGTATATTCGACTCTTTTATCATCTCGTTTAGTAATATTTATTTGGAACAATGGCTTTTTTCCTTCATTATCATTTCCAGTATCATCCTCATCTAATAAATTATTTTCTGCAATATTATTGTTTGCAAAATCATCCATTAGAATCAAATCATAGGTTGAATTTAATTCCTCTTCTATTGTTTTGGCGATTAAAGGGTAAAGGTTTTTTACATCATTTACATCATTAACAATTACTTCTTCGGGAATGAAATTTTCAATAAATTCTACAAAATTTATCATAGATTTTGTAACCAAAGTGTAAAGTGTATCTTGCATGATGGATTTTACAACAGTCATATATTTTTTCAGCTTTAGATTTTCATAGATTTCCTTACTTGCTACGTTCAAATTGAAGCTACCTTTTCCAACTCCGTTTAGTGATTTTTCCAAAGTTTCTTTAATTGTTTTTATCCATTCAAGTTCCAATTTTTTTCCTAGTTGGGTGATTGTATTACTTTGAATTTGTTTGAATTCTTGCAATCTAAGTGGCTTGTAAATTCCTAAATTGAATAATTCAAAATGATCTTTGATTTTATTGCATTCATCTCTAATTTTTTGTAAACAGTCAATAATTTCCTTTCTACATAACAAGGTTTTGAAAGTGAAATTTTTATAACTTTCTATATATTTATATGGTGGGACATTTTCTAGTCCAAGATATCTCACTTGAGAAACTGGTTCTCCATTAACAATTACTGGATTGCTATCGTATATATTATTATTATTTTCTGGAAGCTTTAAATTTTTTATAATGAGTTTCTTTTGTTTTCTAGAGTTGTAGAATTTATCAAAGATAATTTTATTTGTAGAGCGCAAGTAATTCAAATTTAGCTCTTTTAATAAATCATCAATGTATTTAGGCTCCATTTTTAAATAAGGAATTCTTTCAATTCCTTTTCTTAGACGAACTCTTTGATCTTCTGTTATTTCTGTTAAATTCTCCAAAACCATTTTATCAATGAAAAAATTGTATCTGATAATTGATTCAGCTTTTTCTCTTTCTATTGTTGCCAAAGAAACCTTTTTAGCAAAAAGAAATGGATTTTCGGCATCAAAAAGCAAATAAATTTTTGAGATTACACATCGTTCCTCAGTTCCATCCCATATTCCTTCAAATTTATCTTTCATTTTATCATAAGAGTTTATCAAAACTCTCTTCCAAGTTCCTATTCCATTTTCATCTCTATGTAAGGCTACTCCTGGAATATATAGAACACTCCCAAAATTATTAGTTGCTTTTGTAAGCCATTCTTCAGCTCTATATATATCAAGATCTTTATCCTCAAAGAATTCTAAAGGCAACCAAGATTCCAAAGGATCGTGTTTGGAGAAATCTATATTAATATTTTTAAGTAATGTTTCTATATTTATAGTTAAATATATTTTTTTCATTCTATCGATCATAACTTTTCTGGGTGGGCGGCCTGGGATTAATTCATGAGGTTCATTTACTTTTGGGTTTATATAAGCAATTCCTTGTCTTAAACTGGAATATTTCCCCCTCATTAAAGAATACATTTCATTTTTGTATGGTTCAAGAAGATTATAATCAATTTTGAGAAAATTTTCATTTGAAATAAATCTATTTATATTGTCTAAAAAGTATTTAATTTATAAAAAAATTTTTCTTTTTTTTATTCATTTAACAAATAATGAAAAATTGAAGTTTTTAAAAATTTAAGGGAATATTTGAATTTTTAATAAATGATTAAGAATTTGTTTAAAGAGAGTTGATTACTAAATAATAAATTGAATTTACCTGCTTTTGCTTTCACATTTTTAACATTTTGACTTTTTATAAATAATTTGTCAGAAGGCCCTTTCAATTTTATTTCCTATAATGTAAAAAGATTCAGAATATTTATTTTTATATTTTATCAATTTTGTATTAAATATTTGATATAAATACCTTGGGCACTTCTTTTTTATCTTCTTCTTCCTTTTCTTTGTTTTTTGTCTTATTAGTAGTAGACATATTTTATTTAATTATTAATATTTAATTTTTAATTTAAGTTATATAGGAAAAATGTTATTTTTTGCATTATGTAATATTTTAATGAAATTTGAAATATATTTATTGGATATTTTTATTTTGTTAATAATTTAGTAAAAATAATTTTTTTGGGATTGGGGA
>Ga0194116_10004967_pt1 | contig 14866 bp, 16 predicted proteins | sample TA2MahsurfametaG_4_FD_148617 | JGI IMG/M metagenome (GOLD analysis project Ga0194116, IMG submission 148617) | Freshwater microbial communities from Lake Tanganyika, Tanzania - TA2015008 Mahale S9 surface | ecosystem: Environmental > Aquatic > Freshwater > Lake | place: Tanzania: Lake...
TATTATGTAATAAATTAAACTTCTGTTTTTTATTTTCATAGAGAATTCCAATTAAATTTATAATAAAATCAGAATCTTCTATTAATTCACTTAGGTTTGTAAAATCTAATTTTTTTAACTCTAACTGACCTGGTTGCGCACAAACTTTTAAGTGAAGATTTTCATAAGGATTTCTTGTTATTGCAATTATTTCAAAATCTTTTTTTGCAAGCTTAGCTAATAAATTTCTGCCAATTTGTCCGCTCGCTCCAAAAACAGTTACCTTCTTGTTATCCGCCATGAATTAACCCAATTATGTATTTAAATTTAAGATAAAATTGCGATATTAACTCGTTCACTATTTACTGAACTGAAATATGGAAGTCAAAATTTTAAAACAAGATCTGCCAAAAAATATAAATCTTGGTGAAGTTGTTGCTGTTGATACTGAAACCATGGGTTTAGATTTTTCAAGAGATAGACTATGTTTAGTTCAGCTCTCTCCGGGTGATAATAGAGTTTATATTATTCAGATCGATAAAGAAAGTTACCAAGCCGAAAACTTAAAAAAAATATTAGAAGATAAAAAAATTAAAAAAATATTCCAGTATGCTAGATTTGATCTTGCAGTTTTAAAAAAATATTTAAATATTGAGGTGAACAATGTTTATTGTACAAAAATAGCTTCAAGAATCGGAAGAACCTATTCTGACAAACATGGTTTAAAAGATCTGTGTAAAGAACTTCTAAATATAGAACTTAGTAAAGCAATGCAATCATCAGACTGGGGTGCAGAAGAGCTTACCAAGGAGCAAATACAATATGCTGCATCTGATGTTTTGTACTTACATAAAATTAAGAATGAACTAGATAAAATGCTTAAACGTGAAAATAGATTAGAAATCGCTGAACAATGTTTTAATTTTATAAAGCATAGAGTATCTCTTGATCTTGCAGGCTGGAACAATCAAGATATTTTTTCGCATTAATGCAATCAAATATTAAAATTAAAATAGCTAAAAATGTAATTGCTCAAGAGATTGCTGCACTTAAAAAATTATCAACCAATTTAAATATAAGCTTTATAAAAGCTGTTGACCTAATTCATAGATGCAAAGGTAAAGTTATTGCAACAGGAGTTGGAAAATCTGGTCATATCATGAGAAAAATATCGGCAACTTTAAGTTCTACAGGTACATCATCTGTGTTTCTAAACCCAGGAGATGCTTCACATGGAGATCTAGGACTTGTGGATACTAGACAAGATATTTTTCTAATAATGTCTTATTCAGGTAATACTGATGAGTTAAGAAATATTATTAACTTTGCAAAAAACTTTAATGTTCCAATTATTGGAGTGGCCTCAAAAGATAACAGTGCTTTAATGAGAGCTAGTACAGTAAAGATTTTAATACCAAAAGTTCAAGAGGCTGGCCTAGATTTAGTTCCAACATCTTCATCAACTATTCAGATGGTTCTTGGGGATTGTTTAGCCGTATGTTTAATGAATAAGAAAAAATTTAATAAGGAAAATTTTGCATTATTTCATCCAAGTGGAAGCTTAGGAAAACAGCTCACAATTGTAAAAAATCTTATGATTACAGGGACTGATCTTCCATTTGTTTTTGAGAATGAAAAAATAAAGAAAGCAATAATTGAAATTACTAAAAAAACTTTAGGTTGTGTTTTGGTTAGAAATTCGAGAAAAATAATTACTGGTTTACTGACTGACGGTGATATCAGACGCCAAATAAATAAAAAAGATTTTTTGGAAAAAAAAATAAAATCTTTTATGACAAAAAGACCATTAATTATTAAAGAGAACACTTTAGCTTTAAAAGCGTTAGAAATAATGAATAAAAAAAAGATTACCTCATTAATTGTAAGATCCAAAAATAATCAAATTGGTCTTATTCATATCCATCATCTGTTAGCATTAGGAATTTGAAAAAATCAAATGAATTCAATTAGGAAAAAGCAGATATATATTTCTATTGGCGCCCTCATGGCAATAGTAATTGTTTACATTATCTATCCTTCAATTAATGAATATCGTCTTACAAAATTATCAAAAAATATTGCCCCGTCCGAAATCATTGCTAGCAATACTTTAGAAAATATATTTTATACTGGAACTGATCTCTCTGGGAAAAAATATAATATTAAGGCAAGACTTGCAGGAATTAAAACAGATAACCAAGATATTATTAATCTAATAGATGTTGATAGTGATTATCTACTTACGGATGGCACCATCATAAAAGTAATTTCCGATAAAGGAGTTTTTAACAAAAATACAAATGATATAATTTATGAAACTAATGTAAAAACTACTCACCTAAGTAACACTATAAATTGTGACAAAGCAGAATTTTTAGGAAAATCAGATTTTGTAACCATGAGTGGAAATATTGTTACAAAACTAGTTGATAAACAAGAAAAAAAAACTGGTAAAGTAACAGGCGATATTTTAATATATGATACAAAAAAAAAAGTAACGACTATAAATTCTGCTGATAAAACAAAACAAGTAATAGCTATTTTAAGTGATGAAAAATAAAATCATAAAATTCGCTTTGATTTCAAATAATATTTTAGATAAAAAAAAACCTGACTCAGAAGATTTTAAAAATTTAGATACTATTAATCAAAGACAAGATAATATTAAAAAAAAAAATTTGGATAATGAAATTAACAAACCATTATTCTTGAAAAAAGAAAATGTTCTTCAAGATGATATACTTGAAGTGAAACAAACTTGTTACCCTAAAAATAATAATATAAAATCTAATAATAATTCCTCAAAAATAAAAATCTTTTCAAATAATTTTTATTTGAACTTATTACCCTTAACATTAGACATTAAAAAAATTACTAAGATTATAAAAAAAAGAGTAATATTGAAAAATGTTAATCTAAAAGTAAATCCCAAAGAAATTTGTGCCTTGCTTGGTCCTAATGGTGCTGGAAAAACAACTCTTTTTTCAATTATACTTGGCATCTTAAATCCTACTGAAGGGAGCGTCTTTTTTGGAAATAAATCTCTAGTCGGACTTCCTGTGCACGTTAGAGCTAGGAGTGGATTGTCATATCTTCCGCAGGCAAGATCAATATTTAGAGGAATGACTGTTGAGGAAAATATAAGAGCTGTTGCAGAAGTTGTTGTTCAAGATAAAGAAAAAGAAGATGACTTAGTTGAACATCTGCTAAATGATTTTAAAATTTCGCATTTAAGAACAGCCTCTGCGCTTAGTTTATCGGGGGGGGAGGCAAGACGAGTGGAGATTGCTCGTTGTTTGTGCACAAATCCTAAAATTCTTCTCTTAGATGAACCTTTTGCTGCTTTAGACCCTATTGCAATTACTGAACTTAAAGAAATGCTTAAAAATCTTATTAATAAGGGTATTTCAGTATTTATTACTGATCATAACGTAAAAGAAACTTTAGATATCGTAGATAGGGCTTACATAATTAATCAAGGTGAAATAATAGCCGAAGGTTCTCCCAAAGAAATTATAGAAAATAAAAAAGCAAAACAGTTTTATCTTGGTTCAAGTTTTAGATTGTAGTTACTACTCTTGCTCTTTTTCTTTTTCTAGATTTTCTTCTATTTCTCTCTCTGCTTCTAAAGATATTACTGTATCATCATCTTTATTCTCATCAATTACGATATCTTCAGCTACATCTTCAGGTCTTGGTTCATTGTGTGATTTAGTATTTTCAGGCTGCTTCAATGTTGTAAATTTTGTAAATTTATCTTCGAAATTCTGGGCTTTTCCACAAGGACAGGTAATAGGATTTTTGTTAAAATCGTAAAATTTCTTACCACATTCGCAGATTCTCTTTACCCCCCAATTTTTTTTATCCAAAATTTCCTCTTAATTTTTAAATAATTTTCGCTTGTATATGAACTTTTAGTATTTAAAACAACTCTAAATAAATTTTACTAAATATGCCTAAAAAAATAAATAGATATATAGGCACAATACATTTACCAGGGGATAAATCTATATCACATAGATCACTAATAATTGGATCGCAGGCAACAGGTATTATCAAAATATCAAATCTTTTAGAGTCTGAAGATATATATAGAACAATTCAATGCCTTAAAAAGTTTGGAGTAAAAATAATAAAAAAAAAAAAAGACTACTTTGTATATGGGCAAGTAGTTGGTGGGCTTGAAAAGTTTAATGGGACTTTAAACTGCGGAAACTCTGGAACAACAGCAAGATTACTTCTAGGGCTACTCTCAACTTACCCTTACAAAACAAAATTTATAGGTGATAGATCTTTAAGTAAAAGACCCATGGGGAGAGTAATTGAGGTTTTGAAAAACTTTGGTGCAAGCATTAAACCTACAAATAAAAATAATTTTCCACTAACTTTCCAAGGATCTTTTGTTGGCCTTCAAACTGATTATAAACTTAAGGTTGCAAGTGCTCAAATTAAATCTGCTTTTCTTTTGGCAGCATTAAATACTCCAGGAATTTCATCTATTGAAGAGAATTTTAACACCAGAGATCATACTGAAATTATGCTCAAGTATCTTGGTGCAAAAATACAAGTAAAAAAAAAGTTACAAAAAAAAATTATATATCTTGAAGGGAAGATGCCTCTCGATGCTAAAGATATTCATGTTCCCGGGGACATATCTTCAGCATCTTTTATGATCGTGCTTGCATTAATTAATAAAAATTCAAAAATTTTAATTAAAAACGTATTGCTTAATCCAACAAGAACAGGAGTCCTCGATGTTTTAAAAAAAATGAAAGCACAGATTCAAATAAAAAAAAAGAAGTTGTGCTCAGGAGAAATTGTAGGAGATCTACTTGTAAAAAGTTCAAAACTTAGATCTGTTACAATTCAAGCAAAGTTAGCCCCTAGATTAATTGATGAATATCCCATTTTATTTATTGCGGCTCTTTTTGCTAAGGGAACGTCTAAGTTTTATGGAATTGAAGAACTAAGATTTAAAGAGTCTGATAGAATAGATGCTATGAAAGAAGGTCTTTCTAAGATTGGTATTTATTTTAAATCTACAAAATCATCAGTTGAAATTAAAGGTAACAAAAACTTTACTGTTGTAAATAACACGGTCATTGATGCAAAAGGCGATCATAGAATAGCAATGTCTTTTAAAATATTGTCTGAAACAATTAATAAAAAATTTAAAATAAAAGACTTTCAATATGTTCGTACAAGCTTTCCTACCTTTACAAAAATAATAAAAAATCTCAAAAAAAATTGAAAAAAAGATTACTCATTGCGATTGATGGAACTTCTTCATCTGGAAAAGGAACTTTAGCTAAGAATTTAGCGAGAAAATATAGACTTTTTCATTTAGACTCTGGAAAATTATATAGATTTTTGGCATTTAAAATAATCAGTTCAAAATTAAAAAAAATAAATTATCAATCATTAAAACTGCAATTAAAGAAGCTTAATTTAGAAGAACTAGAAAATAAAAAACTTTTAAGTGAAAAAGTCACCAAGTTTTCCTCCATAATATCAAAAAAAAATAAAATAAGAAGAATGCTTAAAAATATACAAAAAAAACTAATCTATTTTCCACCAAAAAAATTTTATGGCACAGTTTGCGATGGAAGAGATATTGGTACAAAGATTATACCGAATGCAACTGTTAAGTTTTTTCTGAGTGCCTCATTAAATGAAAGAGCAAAAAGAAGATATAAAGAATATCTCAAAAATGGAGTTCAAACATCTTTCTCTAAAGTAAAAAAAGATTTAAAAAAAAGGGATCATGACGATGCAACACGTCGAATAAGCAAAGCGAAACCAGCAAAAGATGCAGTATTGATTGACAGTTCGTCTTATAGTAGAACAACCGTTTTTAAAAAAGCATGCAAAATTATAGATCGGAAAATTTACCTGGGTAATGCAAGAACTTAAAATCTATCAAACACACAACACTAGTAACGAGTTTGAAACTTTAATAAAACAAGACTTAGATCAAAGATCTGCAACTGAAAGTGCCATCATAGAAGGTATAATCTCTAGAATTGATGAAAAAATAATTTTGGTTGATGTTGGCTTAAAAAGTGAAGGGGTTATACAGAAAAGTGAACTTAGCATTGATGAAATAGAAAATTTAAAAATTGGTCAAAGTTTAGAAGTTTATATTGAACGATTAGAGTCAAAACAAGGCGAAGTAATTCTATCAAGAGACAAGGCAAAAAGAATTAAATCCTGGAATAGAATTCAAGAAGCTTTTGACAAACAAACGAAAGTAACGGGTGTCATACGAAGTGTTGTTAAAGGAGGTTTTGCCTGCGAGATATTTGGTATTCAAGCTTTTATTCCCTCATCTCAGCTCTCAGATGTACAAATCAAAAATCCGCATGAATATTTAAATATACCTTTAGAGTTTTTAATTATAAAAATTGATACTATAAGAATGAATGTTATAGCATCTCGAAGAGCCATTCTTGAACAATCTAAAAACTTAAATAAAGATGAAATCCTATCAAGATATAAAGTTGGAGATCTTGTAAGAGGAAAAATAAAAGCAATTCAATCATATGGGGCTTTTGTTTCAATCGAGACCATTGATTGCTTATTGCATACATCTGAAATTTCTCATCTTAAAGTATTATCTCCTGAAGACTTATTTTTTGTTGGGGAAGAAATATCTGCAAAAATTATAGAGATAGATAGTGAACAAAAAAGAATGTCATTATCTGTAAAAGCATTAACTCCTGATCCTTACATAGGCATTGAAAATAAATTTAAAGTTGGTGAGACATATGATGGTAAAGTTACAAAACTAACAGATTGGGGAGCTTTTATTGATTTAAGTGATGGAGTTGTTGGCCTAATCCACTCTTCTGAAATAAAACACTTACATAAGAATATTAATCCAAAAACAATATTTAAAGTTGGGGATAAACTAAGAGCAAAACTTAAAGAACTAGACACAGAAAAAAGAAAAATTAATTTATCCTATAAAGACACTCTTCCAAATCCAATTGATGAATTTAAAGACAAATACCCAATTGGAACTGTGCTGGACGCTAAAATAATTAACAAAAAAGAATTTGGTTTATTTTTAAACACTGGAAATAGCGAAATTGATATTTTTGTTCACTATAAACAATTAGATTACTCTGAAAGTTCTGAGGCACTTAATAATTATAAAAAAGGTGATACTATTAAGCTTAAAATAATTGATATTAAGGACGATAAGGTTAATGGATCTATTAGAGCTCTTCTAGAGGATCCTTTTGACATTTTTAAAGATAAGAAAAAAGACGATATTGTTACCTGCAAAATTGCTGAAATCATGGATAACTTTGTAAAAGTAAATATTGGAGAGAAACGCTTCCAAGTAGTAATTAAAAAGACTGAATTAGCTATTGAAAAGCAGGATCAACGAACAAATAGATTTGCAGTGGGTGATGCTATAGACGCTATAATTATAGATTTAGATTACAAAAGTAGAAAAGTATCTTTATCTGTTAAAAAACTTGAAGAAAAACAGCAAAAAGAAATGATTAAGAAATACAAAAATGTTGATAGTGGAGCTGCTCTAGCTGACATTTTGGGGCCAGCTTTAAATGCAGAAAAAATAGAAAAAAAGAAAACGTCAAAAAAGAGAGAAATAAAAGAAAAACCAGAATAGTCTATCTCAATAAAAATCTTGAGAGTTCAATAGCTTACAAGTACAATGTAGTCAATGAAGCGTTCAACTTTAATAAGTGAACTTGCCTTAAAGTATAAATATTTAAATCATCCTCAAGTAGAAAGAATGGTTGAGCAAATTTTTAAATACATGGCAAACGTTCTATCTCAAGGTCAAAGAATAGAAATTAGAAATTTTGGAACATGGGCAGTTAAAAATAGAAAGCCAAGAATCGCAAGAAATCCTAGAACAGGGGAAAAAGTATCAGTTGGTGAAAAAAGGACGATAGGCTTTAGGATGGCAAAACTTTTAAAATTTAGAATTAATAAAGATAAATCTTTAGCACAAAATATTAGTGCAAATAAATAATGAAACGCTACCCGATCTTTGTTGCGGTAGATACAGTAAGCGTTAAGAGAACAAAATCTATAATAGACGCTACAGCTAATTATGTTATTGGATATAAATTTGGTTTAGAATTTTTTTCATCAATTAAAGGACGCCAAGCAATAAAAAAATTTAATAATAGAAAGATAAAAATATTTTTAGACCTAAAATTAAAAGATATTCCAAATACAGTTTATAAGACCATCCTTGGCCTCAAAGATCTCAAGATTGATTATTTAACAGTCCATGCTAGTGGAGGTTATGAAATGTTAAAAGCAGCAAAAAAAGCTCAGGAGGAAACTAATAAGAGATTAAAACTGCTCGCTGTGACGGTTCTAACTTCCCTCACAAATAATGATTTAAAGAAAATGGGAAATAATACTACAATTCAAAATCAAGTTCAAAAACTTACTTTATTATCAAAAAAAGCAAAAATTCATGGAATAGTTTGCTCTGCCCACGAGATTAAAATTGTAAGAAAAATTAATAAAAAATTTGAAATTGTAGTACCTGGAATAAGGATTAATAAAAAAAAAATTGAAGACCAAAGGCGCATCATGAGTCCGGCAGAGGCAATAAGCAATGGAGCGGATTATTTAGTTATCGGGAGAGATATCACTAAAGGAAATATCAGAAATAATATTCATAAAATTTTGCAATTTATAAAATAATGCATGCACAAATTAAAATTTGTGGGATTACCTCAAAAAAAATTATTAATTTATGTGAAAAACTTAAGGTAGGTTATCTTGGATTTGTATTTTATCCCAAATCACCAAGAAATTTATCTTTAAATCAAGCGGAAAAACTTTCTTTTGGGGTATCAAAGAATATTAAAAAAGTTGCTGTTGTAGTAGATCCGAATGATGATTTTTTAGAAAAAATAAAATTTTTTTTTGATTATTTTCAACTTCATGGATCAGAAGATAACAATAGGATAAAAGAAATAAAAAAAAAATTTAAAAAAAAAATAATTAAGACAATTAAAATAAAAGATCAGAATGATCTCCAAAAAATATCACTTTATAAAAATGCAGATGAAATTTTACTAGATAGCCCTGCTATGGAAAAATCTAAAACATTTAATTTTAACTTATTAAAGAATATTAATATTAGCTCGTATTTTCTGGCTGGAGGAATTAATTCCTCTAATGTAGACAAGGTTTTAAAATATACTTCTAAGATTGATATTTCTAGTGGTGTTGAAATAAGTCCTGGAATTAAAGACGAAAAAAAAATTATTGATTTTATAAATAAAGTACAAAGCCATGCTAAAGCTTAAAAAAAATATTCCAATTATTGATCAACATGACAAAAATTATATGTATGGGGGGAAATTTGGTGGAAATTTTGTTCCTGAAACTCTTAAAAAGCCAATTTATGATTTAACTAAACTATTCGAAAAACTTAGAAGAGACAAAAAATTTTTGAAAGAAAGAGACTACTATTTTGAAAATTATGTTGGATCACCTACCTCTTTTATAAGACTGAATAATCTAACTGAACATCTGGGTGGTGCTGAAGTATTTGCAAAAATTGTATCTGAGGCTAATGGTGGAGCACATAAAATATATAATGCAATTGTTCATGCTTTACTGTGTAAAAAAGCTAAAAAAAAATACATAATAGGAGATACGGGTGCTGGGTATGCTGGAAAAATGCTTTCGATGGCGGCAAAAAAATTTGGCTTAAAGTGTAAAATATTTATGGGGACAAAAGACATTAAAAGACAAAGACCTAATGTTGAAGCAATTAAGGCAAATGGTGCAGAAATTGTACCTGTAGACTCAGGTAGCAAAACTTTAGTTGATGCGGTCTCAGAATGTATGCGTTACTGGGTATCAAACTGCGATACCACACACATGTGTGTAGGATCAACTGTGGGACCGAATATTTTTGTAAAAATCTGTGCTTGGAGTACGGCCCAAATATCCAGAGAATTATTTCAGCAACTTATTAAGCAGTTTAAAACAATTCCAAAAAAACTTAAACTTATTAACTGCGTTGGCGGTGGTAGCTCGGCAATAGGATTTTGGAACTCCTTTATGGATTATGATAAATCGCATGTGGAGTTTATTGGTGTTGAAGCTGGTGGTCCAAAGGGTAGTAAACTTCACGCGGCCCCCCTTACAAATAATTCTAAAATTGGAATTTTACATGGTGCAGCACAATATGTGGTTCAAAGTAAAGATGGTCAAATCAGTGAAACAAAATCAATTAGTGCTGGCCTAGATTATCCAGGTGTTTCTCCGCTTCATTGTTTTTTAAAAGATACAAAGCGTGCAAGATATACATCTGCAACTGATGAAGATGCACTAGAAGCTTATAAATTAGTTTCATCTATGGAGTATATTAGACCATCCTTAGAACCTTCTCACGCATTCGCTGAAGCAATTAAAATAGCCCCAAAACTTAGTAAAGATACAATGATTATTGTTAATAGCTGCGGTGATGCAAATAAGGATAAAAAAATTCTAGAACATAAACTTGGAAAGCTACATTGAACGAAACTAACATTGATATTGCTTTTAGGATTGCAAAAACACAAGGAAGACCAGCACTGTTAACTTATATTGTTGCTGGAGATAGAAATAAAAAAATGACCTCAAGCATTTTAAAATCCATTAATGATCATGTTGATATATGCGAAGTTGGAATTCCACATAATACAAATGTTGCAGATGGAAAACAGATTCAAAATAGCATTTATAGAGCACTTAAAGGCAAAATAAAATTAAAGGATGTTTTTGAAATAGTTCAGAAATATAAAAAAGATTTATACTCAAAACCGGTAATATTAATGGGGTATTATAATATGGTACTACAGTACGGAGAGAGAAACTTTTTAAAAAAATGTAAAGAAGTTGATGTTGATGGAATTATTCTTGTTGATCTTCCATTTCCAGAAAATAAAGAATTTGCAAAGGAATGCAAAAAAAATGGTATTACTTTTGTTCAACTTCTAGCGCCAACCACATCGGATAAAAGGTTAAAAGAAATTATTAGAAACTCGCATAGCATGCTTTATTATATAAGCATGCTTTCGACGACTGGAGGTAAACTAAAAGTATCTTCTAAACAAATTCTAAAAAACTATTTTAAAATTAAAAAAATTGATGAAAATAAAAATATTGTTATTGGCTTTGGAATTACCAATAAAACTATAAAATCTTTAAAAAAAGCAGACGGTGTAGTCGTGGGATCTGAAATATGTAAGGAAATTACAAGCTCTATTGAAAGCGGTAAAAACCCTGTAATTAGAGTGAGTAAAATAGTAAAATCTCTAAGAGATAAAATAGAATGAATTGGATTACAGAAAAATTTAAAAGATTTAAACCTAAGCTAAAGAATTTATTTCGAGTAAAGATTGGACCTGAGGGTAAGCTTTGGGAAAATTGTAGCTGCGGATCTGTTTTATATAAACAAGATTTAAAAGATAATCTATATGTTTGCCCAACTTGCACTAAGCATCATAGAATAAGCCCTGCCGAGCGTTTTCAATTATTTTTTGATGAAGGTAAATTTGAAGAGATATTTCCAATGCTCCCAATTGATGATCCTTTGAACTTTAGAGACTCTAAGACATATCGTAACAGATTAATGACGGCAAGGGAGGATACAAAATATCATGACAGTGTAAGACTTGCCCGTGGGAAAGTTAATGAAGTTGAGCTTGTTATAGGTGCTATGGATTTTAATTTTATTGGAGGTTCAGTTGGTAGAGCCGCAGGTGAAGCATTTATTACAGGTGCAGATTATGCATTTGCAAATAAACTTCCTTATGTTTTTTTTAGTCAATCTGGGGGTATGAGAATGCAAGAGTCGATGTACTCTCTAATGCAAATGCCAAGAATGATTTCATCAATAAAATCTCTAAAAGAAAATCAAATACCATTTATTTCTGTATGCCTTGATCCAACTACGGGAGGTGTAACTGCATCCTTTGCATTATTAGGGGACATTAATATAGCAGAACCCAAAGCTTTAATTGCATTTGCGGGAGCCAGAGTTATTAAGGAAACGGTAAGAGAGGAGCTTCCTGAGGAATTTCAAACTGCAGAATATTTGAGAGATAAAGGTCAAATAGATTTAGTAGTTGAAAGAAAAAATTTGCCAAAAGTCATAAGCTTACTAATACTTAAACTTACAAACACCAACAAAACTTTCCAAAGTGATTTGGGTATAGTTAATGAGCAACAACCAAGCCCTATTTCAAAGATTACTCAGGCTGCATCCTAAAAAGATTGATTTATCACTTGATAGGATCAAGAAATTACTAGCGAAACTTCATCATCCTGAGAGAAGTTTTCATAAAGCAATCACGGTAACTGGAACCAATGGAAAAGGTTCAGTTTGTAGATTTCTAAAAAGCCTTCTCGAGGAGCATGGAAAAACCGTAAACTTATATACATCCCCTCACCTTCAAAAATTTAATGAAAGAATAACTCTTCAAACCAATGACATTAGTGATGAATTTTTAGAAGAGGTGTTAGCTGAAGTTGAAAAAATAAATAAAAATGATCCAATAACTTTCTTTGAAATTACAACAGCTGCTGCATATGTGGCATTTAAACAAAAGCCTGCAGAGTATACAATTTTGGAAACTGGTTTGGGTGGTAGACTTGATGCAACAAATGTAATCGAACAACCAATTGCACAGGTACTAACTTCGATTTCTTTTGATCATCAAGAATTTTTAGGAGATACACTTCAAAAAATTGCATATGAGAAATGCGCCATATTTAAAAATAATACTACAATCGTAATATCAAAACAATATCCTGAAGTTTTAAAATATATAGATCAAGAAACTAGAAGTAATAATTCAAAAAAAATTTTTTTTGCGGAAGATTTTAATTACCAAATAGAAAATCAAAGATTTATATATCAAGACGATAACTCTCTAATGGATTTAAATATGCCAAGTCTTCAAGGTGAATACCAGTTAGTAAATGCAGCAACTGCGATTGCAACTATAAAATGTATTTTAAAGTCTTTAGATAATACTAGGACGAGTTCCGCTCTTAAAAAAGCCTATAACAAAGGAAGATTAGAAAAAATTAAAAAAGGAAAACTAAGAGAGTTTATTAGTGAAGATAATGAACTTTATGTAGATGGATCACATAATGAAGAGGGCGGCAGAGTAACTGCAGATTTTCTTCAAACTATAAAGAAAAAAAAAATCTATTTAATATTTGGAATGCTTAAGAACAAAAATGCAAAAGAGTTTCTCAAATATTTCTCAAATATAGCAACATCATTAAAAGCTACAAAAATTCCAAATCAAGAAAATACAATGGATGAAAATGATATTATTAAAACCGCAAATGAACTTGGTATACAATCTAGTGCTTCATCTTCAATCATAAACGCACTGGTTGAGACTTCTAAAGAGGATCCCAATGGATTAATTATTATTACAGGATCCTTATATCTTGCTGGCGAGGTATTAAATTTAAATTAAATCTTAGAGTCCAACCACTCTTTAATATTTTTTTTTGGAATTGCTCCAACTTTAGTATCAACTAGTTTTCCATCTTTAAACAATAACATAGTTGGAATACCCCTCACACCATAACGTGTTGGAATGTTTGGATTATCATCGATGTTATGCTTTGCAATAACTAACTTATCTTTCATTTCGTCAGATATTTCCTCAAGAATGGGTGCAACCATCTTGCATGGGCCGCACCAATCTGCATAAAAATCAACTAAAACACTTTTGTCATTTTTTAGGACATCTTTATCAAAAGTATCATCGCTTACTTGTATTGTTGCCATAATATAAAAATTACTTGCTCATTAACTAAACTTTATTATTTTGTCTACTTTTTAAGAATTGAATGTAAGACAAAATAAGAAAGTTTTTTTAAACTGCAAATTTATTTTGAAAAAATAACATGAGATAATATTATCAATTCGTATACTCACTTTGATACTTAAGGATACAAGATTATCGCAACAGATTTCTCAAATAAATTTAAATTTATACATACAACTTAAGGTTTCTGAGTCTATAAAACTACATTTAAATATGTTAAGAGTGCAAATACAGGGGTCGTTTTATTTATACTTGTTAAACAAAACTAATTTTACCTTTCACAAAATGTAACTTGACGTCTGTAATAACTTAAACAGATCCAGTATTATCAAATGATTATTAACAAAATAAATAACAGGGCTAGGAGCATAAAAGAGAAAAGTTTAACTCTTGTAGTTATTTCAACCCTTGGAGTTGTTTTTGGTGATATAGGAACTTCTCCACTTTACGCGTTAAAATTATCTGTTGAAGCTACCAAATCTGTTGGAGCTGGTTTTGCTGTTGCAGTTTATGGTGCGCTGTCACTAATCACGTGGGCTCTGATTGTTGTTGTAGGTGTAAAATATTTAATAATAATAATGAGAGCAGACAATCATGGCGAGGGTGGTGTATTTGCACTGACTGCTCTTCTTCAAAGAAAGATTGGAAAAGGTCCGATCGTTATAATCCTTGGACTAATAGGTGCATCATTGTTTTTTGGAGATGCTTTAATTACACCAGCCATATCAGTTATATCTGCAGTTGAAGGATTAAAAGTTTTAAATCCCGCATTTCAAAATTACATAGTCATCATATCATTAGCCTTAATTTCTATTCTTTTTGCAGTTGAAAGATTTGGAACTAGCAAGATTGGATCGGTTTTTGGTCCAATTATGCTTATGTGGTTTTTAACCATTGGAGCACTTGGACTAATGGAGCTAATACAAAAACCAGTAGTTTTAAAATCTCTTAACCCAAAATATGCGTATAAATTTTTGTCAGAAAATATTGGAGTGAGTGTTCTTATTCTTGGAGCAGTAGTTCTTGCAATAACAGGA
>Ga0194116_10004969_pt1 | contig 14860 bp, 14 predicted proteins | sample TA2MahsurfametaG_4_FD_148617 | JGI IMG/M metagenome (GOLD analysis project Ga0194116, IMG submission 148617) | Freshwater microbial communities from Lake Tanganyika, Tanzania - TA2015008 Mahale S9 surface | ecosystem: Environmental > Aquatic > Freshwater > Lake | place: Tanzania: Lake...
CACTCCATCAACGAAATACGACGCGTTGGCCGCGCCGAGGATATTCGACTGGCCGCGAATAGTTGGACGCTCTAGTGGACTGCGTCCAAATGAGGCCACATTCGAGAAACCCGGGGTAAAGAGAGCAAGATCGCGCGAGTCTTTAATGCCGAGTTCGGCGATTTGCGTGGCCGTGACAGCGGTCACCGTCAGCGGCACGTCTTGCAGCGATTCCTCGCGCTTACGTGCCGTCACCACAATTTCTTCGAGGGCAAGGTCATCGGCCGCATTGGCGCCTTGTTGGGCGGCGGCTTGGCTCGACAGTACGCTGGCGGTCGCAATCGCGATGCTCAGGGCGGGATAGCTAAGTCTCGTCTTTCTCATTCGGCGTCCTCTTGAAGTGTTAGTCGATTTTTTGCTGCTGTATTGCGAACTACATTACGATCTAACGTTCTATAACTATAACGAATTTTCGTGCACAATGCATAGCACCAATATTACGACGTCTGGATCCAGTTCATGAGCGACCTTCGGTCATTCCTTGCCGAGCACGCCGAAGCGGTCTGGGAGCTCCCTAACCCGGTCTCGCCTCGCCATGATTTGACTGCGCTGCAGCATGTGCTCGATGGACAGCGTCGCTATCCCGTGGTGGTTGCACGCCAGGTCCCGAGCCTCGACGGTCAGCCGACGGCGATCCCGGTGGTCCTCAATTTGACCGCGAGTCGGGAGTTGACCGCGAAGGCGCTGGGGATTCCCGATCATCGGCAAACGGCTCAGTGGTTCGCGACCCGCACCAGGGCCTCGATCGAACCCGAGCATGTGGCCCGAGCCAACGCCCCCGTGCAGGAGATGGTCTTGCAGGGCGCCGCGGCCAGCCTGCACGACTTGCCGGTGCTGACGCAGCACGAACTTGAGCCTGGCCCGTACCTGACGGCAGCCCATGCGACGACCTATGACCCGGATTCCGGTGTTGACAATACCGCCATCCAGCGTTGCTGGGTGCAGGGCCCGCAGCGCATGACTTGGCTCCCTTATCCCGCGAGCCACAACGCACGCAACCTGCGCAAATTTCATGCGCGCGGCGAGTCGGCGCCGGTCGCCTTCTGGATCGGCCACCATCCGGCGGTCCTCCTTGGTACGCAGGCGAAGCTCAAATATCCCGAAAGTCACTGGGCAGCGGCGGGAGGTGTGCTTGGCAAACCGTTGCGGCTTGTCCCCTCAGTGCTGCATGGCGACAAAATAATGGTGCCTGCCGATGCCGAGATCGTGATCGAAGGTTTCGTACCGCCAGGCGAGCGCGTCGACGATGGCCCCTTCGGTGAGTACACAGGCTACCTCGGCGGGCGGGCGAAAGCACCTCTCGTCGATGTCCGTTGTATCACGCGACGACGCGATGCGATCTATCACGATTACGGCTCCGGCCTTACCGACATGCTGGTACCCGACAACATGGCGATGGAGGGCAAGTTATTCGAGCTCATCAAGGCGGTGGCGCCTTCGATCGTCAACGTGCATGTACCGACTGAAGGCCGCCGCTTTCACGCTTATCTGCAACTGAGCGAGCCAGGACCAGGCGAGTCCCGCGATGCGTTGATGGCGGCTCTTGCTTATCGACGCGTCAAAACCGTCATTGCGGTCGATACGGACATCAATATTTTCGATAACGACACCATGCTTTGGGCGTTGGCGACAAGGGTCCGGTGGGATCGCGACACTATCAGCGTTGCGGGTCTGTCGGGTTCGAGTCTCGACCCGTCGCTGCCCGAGGGCGTCTCCACGGTCACCAAGATGGGAGTCGATGCGACCATTCCGACGGCAGCGCGCGGCAAGGGGCCAGAGGCCTATCCGCTGGTCGCGACCGTCCCCACTGAGTCCTTGCGGCGAGCAACGGCGTGGTTGAGTACGGCGACGGATAGCGCTTGGCCAAAGTTTTGAATGATCTATACGGATGAGGAGTAATAATTTATGAGTGTATTGCTGAACCAAAAAGATTTCTTTGCCGCTCTAGAGGGGGCACGTCAGCCTAAGCATGGTGGTGGTCATCCGTTCAGTCGCGCCTGGGCGGCGGGAGAGTTGTCGCGGGTGCAACTTGGTGAATGGGCTATCCAACACTTCTATTACATCGACCCGATTCCTCAGCAGTTCGCGGCGCTGTATACGCGCTTGCCAGATCTCGACGCCCGACAGCACCTGCTCGAAAATTTGTTGGGCGAAGAAATGCCTGCCTGTCCGGAAAAGCGCCACCCCGATTTGCTGCGTAAATTCGCGCGTGCCTGCGGCGTGAGTGACGAGCGGATCTTGCGCGCCGAGCAAAATGGCGAAGTGCTGCCAACAACTCGCGCTATGCGCTCGTGGCTCTGGGAACTCTCGACGATTCGGCCGCTCGGCGAGTCCTGCGCGGGCATCATGGTTGCGCTCGAAGGTCAATTGCCGACGCTTTACCCAAAGTACGTAGCCGCTATGCACAAGATGGGCTTCAGCGATGACGACCTCGAGTTCTTTATCGTTCACATCGAGGGTGACACGGAGCACGCGCATGTTGGGCTCGAGCTCACCGATCGGTATGCGACCACGCCGGCTTTGCAAGAGCTCGCGATCGCCGCTGTGCGCGCCTCGGCCGAGATGCGTTTCTCGATGCTCGATGGGATTTACGCCCAGTTAGTCACTCGCAAGGCGGCCTAATCGACCGTGGCCAAGCCAGGTACGCCGGTCGCGCTGGTTACCGGAGCTGCGGGCGGACTCGGCCTGGCTACGGTGGCTAGGCTACGCGAACGCGGTATGCACGTGGTGGCTACCGATCGCGTGCTGGCCGAAATTCCCTGTGGTGCGCCGCTTACCGTGATCAGCCTCGATGTCACCGACGAGTCGGCCATCACCGCTGTGGTTGCGCGCGTCCTCGACGAGCTCGGCAGACTCGATCACGTTGTGCATTTGGCGGGCATCGCCGGCAGTGGGCCTCTGGACAGCGTGAGTCGCGAGGCTTGGCAGCATGCGATCGACACCAATCTCACATCGGCTTTTTTGATCGCTAAGGCGACCCACGCGGCCCTCGCGGCAAGCCGCGGTACGCTGACGCTGACGTCTTCTACTAACGGACTCAACGGGGGTAGTGCGCTGTCGGGTCCAGCCTATGCGGTGGCCAAAGCCGGTATCCTTAATCTGACTCGGTATCTCGCCAAAGAATGGGCCGCCGAGGGCATACGCGTGAACTGCCTCGCGCCCGGTCCGATCGCCACGCCCATGGTGACCGGACGCTTTTCGCCCGAAACCATTGATCGCCTCAAAAACACCGTGCCCCTCGGCGCGATCGGTGAGCCTGCGCATGTGGCACATGCCATCGATTACCTCACGAGCCCGTCGGCGGCTTTCGTGACCGGCACAGTGATGAATGTGTCCGGGGGATTGGTGCTCGACTGATGGCGCAAAAAGCAGCGCAAAGAAAAAATGATGGTGCGATCGGCGTACTGCGGTCAATTGCCTCGCCGCGATATCACCAAGTGTACGTCACGCTGCGCAGCTGGGTACGCGACGGTACCTACAAGGCGGGCGATCGCATCCCCACCGAGCCGCAGCTCTGCGAGATCTTCAAGGTATCGCGGATCACGGTGCGCAAGGCCATCGACAATCTCTGTCGAGAGGGCTGGCTGGTGCGACAGCAGGGCAGGGGTACGTTCGTCCAGTTTTCTGCGTCGCGTGCTGCCGCCTCGGCCGATCTCGATCAGTTACGCAGTCGGGTCGCGGGCTTTGCTGCAGCCACCGAGGTGGTGGATTTGCGTATCATTGACATGTCGCCCGACGATGAGACTCGCGCGGCGCTGCTACTTGAGGACGGTGAGCTGGTGCAACGGGCCACCCACTTGCGAACGGTGCAGGGGGCGCCGCTCGGGCTCATCACCACTTTCGTGCCTCTCGATGTTGCGCGTCGGGTCAACGCCGCAGAGCTCGCGCGACAACCGATGTTCGAGTTGTTGGGTACGGTGGGGATCACACTCGCCAGAGCCGATCAATATATTGGCGCGACGCTCGCGGGTGTGGAGGCAGCGAGGGCACTCGAGATCGAGGTCGGCGCGCCGCTCTTGCGGTTGGCGCGCACGGTGTTCGATAGCCACGATCGGCCGGTCGAGCGCGTGGTCGCGCTGTATCGCGCCGATGCCTACCAGTACCATATGCAGCTCGAAGCTCGCAGCTGAATCCACGCGGTTTTTAACCAGAGGCGGTCGCGCAGATGGTCAACCCTGCCCGAATTCTTTGTTGGGTAGTTTTCGCCGCAGTGCCGCCGACTCAGCTCTCGGCTGCTACCCCAAACACTATTCGCGACTGTGCCGAGTGCCCTGAACTCGTCGTCGTACCGCGTGGTCGTTTCATGATGGGCTCGGACGATGGCGAAGCGGGGCGCTCTGAGGGGCCGATTCACGAAGTCAAAATTCGCGCCTTTGCGCTCGCGTCTACCGAGGTCACGGTGGCCGAGTTTCGCAAGTTTGTTGCGGCGACCGGATATCAAGTGCCTGCGGGCTGTCGCGTGCAAGCCGACAAGATCGTCAAAGGCGAGCGGGTGGGCTGGGATGATCGCCGTGATGCCGGGTGGCAGGCGCCCGGTTTCGTCGCACCGATCAGCGAAGATCTGCCGGTGGTCTGCGTCGGTCACGCCGATGCACGCGCCTATGCGGCGTGGCTCTCGCGTATTGCGGGCAAAACCTACCGCTTGCCGAGTGAGGCAGAGTGGGAATATGCAGCGCGTGGGGGTGGCCGCGGAATTTATTCTTGGGGCAACAACGCCGATCTCGGCTGCGGCTACGCCAATACCTACGATCGGAGCGGGCGGCGACAGCTTGATTTCGGTTGGAGTTACGTCGACTGCGAAGATGGCTATGCCGAGCTCGCCCCGGTCGCGCGCTTTAAGCCGAATGCTTTTGGCTTGTACGATATGATCGGCAATGTCTGGGAGTGGACTGCCGATTGTTATCAAGAAACCTACGACACCACACCACGCGACGGCAGCGCGGTCACAGGTGATGCGGACTGCGCCAAATGGACGGTGCGCGGTGGTGGCTGGATGACGCGTCCGAGTCGCAACCGTCTGACCTTTCGCGGTCGTGATCCCGTCGATGCGCGCTACAGTTACTTCGGTTTTCGCGTGGCGCGGAATTTGAAGTAAGACATCGACTGCCCATGCGCGCTTCCTGTAGCGTAGATGTCGCCTTTGGCAATCCTTCGAGCGAGTGCCGCCTTCTGCCTAATTCCAGACGATTTTTTCCGACCGGCGCCCTGTGGCTGAGGAGCCCAATAAATACGACCTGACCTGCATCGGCCCTACAGCTTAGAGATTCGCGCGGTAAGATAACGCCAGTTTTTTCATTCAGGAGCGATTCCATGACCATCAAGGCCGGTGACAAGATGCCCGCGGGTACATTCAAGCAAATGACCGCCGAGGGCCCGAGGGAAGTGAGTGCCGAGGCGCTGTTTGCGGGCAGAACGGTGGTGTTCTTCTCGGTACCGGGAGCCTTCACCCCGACCTGCGATGCCAAGCACCTGCCGGGTTTCGTGCAGCACGCCGACGCATTCAAGGCTAAGGGCGTCGATTCGATCGTCTGCGTGTCCGTCAACGATATGTTCGTCATGAACGCTTGGGGCAAGGCCAGTAATGTCGGCGACAAGGTGGCGATGCTCGCGGACGGCAATGGCGACTACGCGCGTGCGCTCGGTCTCGAGCTCGACGCGCGCGGCTTCGGCATGGGCATGCGGGGTCAGCGTTTCGCGATTATCGCCAAGAATGGCGTTGCCACGCACGTCAACGTCGAAGCGCCGGGCAAGTTCGAAGTTTCGAGCGCCGAGTACGTGGTCGCTCAGCTTTGAGCGACCGCAACCAGCGCATCACGTTTGCACGCAGTCCTCGGGGCCTTCCGGTCCCCGAGGACTTCGGCGCTGACTACTCGGTCATCCCGGTTCCGGGAGAGGGCCAGTTTTTATCGCGAACAATCTACCTCTCGCTCGATCCCTACTACCGCAACGTCATGAAGAACAGTCAGATCTACCAGGATCGGCTGGCTGCGGGCGATGTGATGGTGGGGGAGACCGTCGCTGAGGTCATCGAATCGCAGCATGCCGACTACAAGCGGGGTGATATCGTCGCAGTACGTAATGGTTGGCAGCAGTACGCGTTGAGCAAGGGGCAGGGCGTACGCCGCATCGATCCTGCGATGGCGCCTATTGCCAGCGCGCTTGGCGTGTTGGGCATGCCGGGCATGACGGCTTACGCCGGCACTATTTTTCTGGCGGGACCGCTGCCGGGACAAACCTTCGTGGTTTCGGCGTGCACTGGGCCAGTCGGCTGCGCTGCAGGGCAAATTGCGCGGCATATGGGTGCACGCGTGGTCGGTATCGCCGGTTCCAAAGAAAAGTGCGACTACGCGGTGCGTGAGCTCGGTTTCGAGGCCTGCGTTAACTATAAGGATGGCGATCTCGCTGCGGCCCTGAAAGCGGCTTGCCCAGACGGCATCGACGCCTATTTCGATAATGTAGGTGGCAGCACGCTCGAGGCCGTGACGCGCAATCTCGCGATGGGCGCGCGCATCGTGCTCTGCGGTATGATCGAAGCATACAGCATGGACACACCCCCTGCCGGCCCTTGGCTTGGGCCCATCGTCGGTGCGCGGGCGACGATGAAGGGACTCGTGGTCTACGATCACATGCAAAGATTCCCGGAGATGCAGCGAGTGCTCTCGCAGTGGATTCGTGAGGGTAGCTTCACCTGGCGCGAGGACATCGCCGAGGGTTTGACGCAAGCTCCCGAGGCCTTCTGTCGTCTCATGCGCGGCCAGAACTTCGGCAAGGCGCTGGTTCGCGTCGGGGCTGACCCTGGCGAGGCCAAATAGCGCTGTGCGCTTTGAAAGCGAGCGCTCACTGGAGATGCTTTTTCAAAATTACGCGGCCTCTGGCCTATCGGTATCCTCGGCGCTGAGTTCACGTTGCTGGTGAGCCGATTTTGCCGAAGCGATGTAGCGCGCGAATTTAATTTAAGTGGCGTTCCTCGAGCTCCTCGAGATCAAGAAGTGCGCGATGCGCGCCTGGGGTGGCGAGAATCAGCTCTTTGAGCTTGATGTGCAGGGCTTCGGCGTCGCGGTTCTGGATGTTCTGAATCAAAAAAATATAAAAAAACTACGATCGTCATGTCCTGTTGATGACGAGCAGCCAAGTGTCTCTGAAGCCAAACACTGGGCCGGTCACCAACGAGGTAACTAGCGCCAGAACCGCGAGATTGAAGGTGCTCGGGTGGCCTGCAGGGCGCGATGCTCTTCCCGTAAGCACCTGATCTGAAGACGAAGGTCTGACGCGCATGGGAGTTCTCCGCTTACCGGGATCGCTGCAATAAGCTAGGTTGCACTGGTACGGGCGCGGTGGGCGAGATGCGCAGCCCACCAACAAACGATACAGGCGATGGCCATGAGGCCTGCGCACCAACGCGCCGTCCCGTCGTAGAGAACGCCGGTGAGGATGGCACTCACCATCGAGAGCAGCATGGCGATCGAACTCGAGAGCCCTGCCGCGACACCGGCGAGCTGCGGATTATCTTCGACTGCGCCGGCGAGCGACACGGGCGAGAGAATGCCGTTGGCGACCATCATTAGGCCGAGTGAACCACTATAGAGGACTAAACTCGGCGCGCTAAGGAACGCAGCCAGGATGAACAGGCTGGTCGCGATCACGTTGCAGGTAAGGCCGATTCGCGTGGTTTGCCAGACGCCGCTACGCCGCGACAGGTGACCTGCAGCGGTTGCGCCCATCACGTAGCTTATCGCCAGGCCCGACCACAGCGCACCGAACTCGCTGCTTGATAATGCAAAGAGTTTTTCATATAGCGCGGCGCCGATAGTGATGAAAATGAAGCCTCCGGCACTTACGCTGCTGTAGGTGAGCGAGTGGCCCATGAAGCCGCGCTCGCCCAGCAGCACTCGTGCACCGCGCAGCAGTTCGCTAAAACTCGTGGGCACTCCGGCGAGCGGGCGGGTTTCTCGCAATTGCGAAGCGAGCAGGGTGAGTATGCAGGCCGCTACCGCTGCGTGGAGCCAAAAAATTCCGCGCCATCCGGAGACCTCGCTCGCGAGACCGCCAACGAGCGGCGCCAAGACTGGCGCCACGCCCATCACCGCGGTGATGAACGACAGCGCGGTGGCAGCTGGACCCGGTGCAAAGGAATCGCGAACGATCGCTCGGGTGACCACGGTCGCCACACTCACGCCCATTGCCTGAAAGAAGCGGGCCACGATGACCATAGTGATATCGGTCGCGAGACTTGCCGCCAGACTGGCGAACAAAAACAAGCTGTAGCCCGCAAGCAGCACGGGACGACGCCCGTAGCGATCGCTCAACAGGCCCTGAATAGGTTGGCAAAGTCCGAGTCCAAGCAGGTAGGCCGAAACCACGAACTGCACGGCGGCGTAATCCGCCTGTAGGGAGTTTGCAAGCAGCGGTAGCGCGGGCACAACGCTCGCCATGCCGAACGCGGAGAGCGCGCTCGCGACCCCGAGCAGCGCGATAAAGGCCCGACCCGTACGCTGGGTCTTCAGCTGCCACTCGAGATCAGCTTCTCGAATTCCGGTATCACCTGAAAGAGATCGCCTACGAGCCCGTAGTCGGCTACTTCAAAGATTGGCGCTTCAGTATCTTTGTTGATGGCGACGATGGTACGTGCGTCTTTTATACCGGTGAGATGCTGGATCGCACCGGAGATACCGAAGGCGAGATAGATATCGGGTGCGATGATCTTCCCGGTTTGCCCTACCTGCATGTCGTTGGCCGCAAAGCCAGAATCGACTGCAGCGCGCGATGCGCCCACGGCCGCGCCCATCTTGTCAGCGAGACTGTAGAGGATTTTGAAATTGTCGGCGCTCGCGAGCGCCCGGCCGCCCGAAACCACTTTCTTTGCAGTCTGCAGGTCGGGCCGATCACTGCGGGCCGAGGTGACCGAGACGAAACGCGTATGCGTCGGCAGCGCGGCCGAAAGGCTGACGGCTTCGATCGGTGCCGGGCTCGCGGCAGCGCCCGCGGCTTCGAAAGAGGCCGTGCGGACTGTGGCCACTACACGCGTGCCAGCCTCGACCGCCACGGTGATGATGGCGTTGCCGGCGTAGATTGGGCGCTTGAAGCGCGTTGCGCTTTCGGCCGCCATGATATCGGAAGCCTGCGGCGCATCGAGCAGCGCCGCGACGCGCGGCATCAAATCTTTACCGAAGGTAGTCGATGGACCAAAGATATGGCTGTAGCCCTGCGCGAGTTCGGCGAGTTGCGGCGCGACCGTAGCGGCCAGCGGGTTGGCATGGATCGCATGGGTCACAGTGACCACCTTGGTTACGCCGGCAATCTGAGCGGCCTGCGCGGCGACCGCGGCCGCGTCCGCGGCGAAGACGACAAGATGGATCTCGGCGCCGGTGATACCGGTGGCGCAATGCACGCACTTGGCGATGACGGGGTTCAATTTGCCGCCGGCATGTTCGGCGACGATCAGTATCTTGCTCATGTGTGTATCAAATCCCTGGGAGCGGATCCCTAAGCAACTTAAACGAGGCCCTTGCCACGCAGCGCCGTGACGAGTTCCAGCACATCCTTGACCATCACGCCCTTGCTGCGTTGCGCAGGCGGATCGAACTTGATGGCCTTGAGGCGTTCGACAGGCGTGACGCCGAGCGCGGCCGGATCGATGGTTTCGAGCGGCTTTTTCTTGGCCTTCATGATGTCGGGAAGCTTCACGTAGCGCGGCTCATTGAGGCGCAGGTCGGCGGTGATCACCGCAGGCAGATCGATCTCGAGTGTCTCAAGTCCGGCGTCGACTTCGCGCGTGACCAGGGCCTTGTCACCATTGATTTCGACCTTCGAGGCGAAGGTTGCCTGCGGTCGACCCCAGAGCGCGGCCAGCATCTGTCCGGTCTGGTTGCAGTCATCGTCGATGGCCTGTTTGCCGACGATGGCGAGCATCACTTGCTCACGCTCGGCGAGCTTGTGCATCAGGCGGGCGGCTGTTCCCGGTTCGATGATGGCGGCGGTCTGCACGTGCACGGCGCGATCGGCACCCATGGCGAGCGCCGTACGCAGTTGCTGCTGGCAGTCCGCGGGGCCAATGGAAACGGCCACCACTTCTTCAGCAAGGCCTTTTTCTTTGATCCGCAACGCTTCCTCGAGGGCGATTTCGTCGAACGGATTGACACTCATCTTGACGCCATCCGTAATCACGCCGGTACCATCGGACTTGACGCGAATGCGCACGTTGTAGTCCACCACTCGCTTAATCGATACGAGAATACGCTTCATCGCCCGTGAGGCTCCTTCGGGATAGCCCGCCGCAGTCGGCGCGGCCCTTTTTGGTTGTTTACCGGGCTAAGATTCTACAGGCCCAGCGCGCCTGGGTTAAGGCGGCGTTGGGGGTCGACCAGCTGCTTCAGCTCGCGGATGAGCTTGGCGGTGTGCGGGTCGCGGCCGCGCATGTAGGGGTAGAACTTGCCGATCTGCAGGTGGCTTGCACCGTGGCGCTGGAAGATGTCGGCGATGCCGTGCTTCATCTGGTCAACCAGTGCGCGACCCTCCGGATTATCGGCAAACCTCGGCAAGGTGGCCTGATAGCCCTCGGGTAGCAGGCGCTCTTGCGTGATGTTGTAGCCGTCTTCCCAATAGAACACCGGTTCGTACAGAAAGCCGTTGGTGCCCACGGTCATGAACATGGCGCCATAGCGGATTTTCAGACGCTTCATATCTGCCGCGTGCTGTTCGTAGTACTTCGAAATTTCGCTGCGAAAGGCCGCGACGCGCGAGAAGGGCAGGATGCCGTGCACCGGTACCCAGCGCTCGCCGAGGGGGCTGCGCACGTTATAGAGCGGCATAAACGGCATCGCATGCGCGACGGTCGGGACGGTGGCGGGCACTTCGGCGCCGTGCGATTGCAGAGCCGAGCGCAGTTTGGCTACGGCCGCTCGGCAGGAGACGTCGTCGATACCATCGACAACCCAATGCGCCGAGAACACGGCACCATTCAGGAAGCCGCGGCCTGCGAAAGCCATTTTCAGCAATTGTTTTGCGCCGTCGATGATGCCGCGCGAGGTCTTCCAAACCGCAAGCGCCGACTGCATGGCCGTCGCGGCGTCGGCTTTACCGAGTTGTCCCTGCTGTAACGCTGGGTCGAGGCCAAAGTTGGTGAGATTGAGGCCTTGCTTGGCAGCGGTCTCCATGCCCGCCGCCATACTGGTGAAATCTTTGAATCCGAAAGACAGTCCCATCACATGAGCGTTGCGCGGCAACAGGCGCAGCGCGATCGTCGTCTTGACGCCTAGCGCGCCGCAGTCGCCCATGAATAGCCCTGTGAGATCGGGGCCGTACGAGCGCAAGAAGGGCACTGAGTTCGCAGCGCCCCAGGAGCCCGTCTTGATAATCTCGCCGTTGCCGAGCACAACTTCGACACCGAGGGTGCTCTCGCCGGAGACGCCAAACACGCCCGTGCCCCAAGTCACACTGTTTTGCGACAGCGAGCCGCCGACGGTGGCCGCGAGTCCCGAAAAGGGGCCAAAGAAAGGGGTGCGCAGACCCTTGGCGGCCAACGCCTCGTTGAGCGCTGCCCAGGTCACGCCGACTTGGACTATGCAGTACATGTCGCGCTCGTTGATCTCGAGGATGCGGTTCATGCGTAAAGTGTCCAAGCTGATCGAGCCGACTTCGGTCGGTGTATAGCCGTCGGTGTAGGACGCACCGCCCCCACGCGGCACCACGGCCACGCCCTCGGCCACCGCCAGTTGCACGATCTGCGCCACATCCGCCGTGCTCGTCGGGCGAACGACGGCAACGGGCAGGGCACCCTCGCGGTAAATATCCGTCGAATAAAAGCTGCGCTCGGTCGGGTTGGTCAACACGTGTTCGCGGCCGAGCAAGGACTGCAGGCGCTCGACGAGCGACGATTGGCTGAGCATTTCCGCGTTCATCTACGTACACCTCGATCAGCGACCATTAGCAACGGCGCGCGGCGTCTGCTGATGCGGCGGGTCACGTTGCTGGTCGGCAAAAGTCTGGCGAATTTTTTGTGCGGTATCGCGCAACTTCGGCAAGAAGCGCTCTACGGCAAGCTTGAGCGGTACGGCCGCGCCGCTGAAGCGAATGGTCACCGCAGCCAGCACTCGATCGTCGACCATAATCGGCACCGCCATGCTGACTTCATCGGAAACACGCCGTGGTCGCACCGCCGAGGCATAGCCCTGCATGCGTGCATCGTTCAGCATCTTCATGAGTTCCGGGCGGTTCTTGGCAAGCACATCGCTATCGCGATTGGAGCGCACGAGAATATCAAGTAGTGACTCGCGCTGCGTAGGTGGCGAGAACGCGAGATACACCCGACCCGACGAAGAGGTGAGCAACGGCACGCGAAACCCCGCCGAGTAGCGCTCGACGGCGAGTGGGCTGCGGTGATCGGTCGACTCGCGTACCATCATCGATGTCCCGGAGAGCGAGGCAATCGCCACCGGCCAGACGATGTCCTTGCCGAGTTCGTGGATATAGGGCCGTGCGATCTGCGTAACCCAAGCCTCATCGTCGTAACCGTCGGAGAGACCACGCACCATGATGGTGAGCCGATAGCGATCATCAGCGGCATCGCGATACACGAAACCGGCGTGGTTCAGTGTTTCGAGAATGCGATAAGTGGTGGTTCGCGGCAGACGAATTTCCTGCGCGACCTCCGACACCGTGGCGCCATTGCGCAGATTGAGCACAGTCAGTGCGTCGAGCCCGCGAATTAAAGCGCGGATGGGACGAGTGGACTCCATATCGACACCCCCCGAATCAGAGTCTTACGAATTGAGTGTATTCATGCAGCGCCCCGTTGTCCACTAAGCGGTCGGGCGACCGCTGCTCGGAATCGAGTGCTGCGTGAAGCACGAGTGCACTCCCATAATCCGTGTCAGGGGGTGTTAGTGCATTACGACTACGTACCGATTTCTCAACGACTACCGTTGCGCTGGCCTGGGCGCAAGCGGGTCGCGCTCGTCATCACGCTTAATCTCGAGACCTGGGATCTCGTCAAAGATACCGACCGACCGTATTACGCCGGTGGCCCGGCAATTCTGCCGGACGTGCTGCCCGGTAACACGGCGGATTTCCCGAATTACACTTGGCGCGAATACGGTCAGCGTGTTGGCGCATTTCGCTTGTTCGATTTGTTTGATGAGTTGCACGTACGGCCCTCATGTACCATAAATGCCGTGACGGCGTTGCGCCGCCGACCCATGCTCGATGCCGCGCTGGCGCGCGGCTGCGAGATCCTCGCGCACAATTACGAGCAAGGCGAGTTGTTGACGGATTTCGCGGGGGATCCGGCGCGCGAGCGCGATGTCATCGAGCGCACGCTCACGGTGTATGAGCAGGCAGTGGGGCGTAAGGCGCGCGGCTGGTTGTCGTCATCGTTGCGCGGCACGCTGAACACGGCAGACATTCTTGCAGAGCACGGCCTGCTGTTCTATTGCGATCTCATGAACGACGATCAGCCTTATCTGCTGCAGACGCCCCATGGGCCGATCGTGTCGACACCCTATACCAACGAGATCAATGATTTCACGATCCTGACTCGGCGTAATCACACCACCAGCGAGTTTCGCGACATCTTGATCGAGGAACTCTCGGTGCTGTACAAGGAGGGTGCGCAATCGGGTCGACTAATGAATATCGGTCTGCATCCGCATGTCAGTGGTCGCGCCTATCGCGGCCGGGCCTTACGCGAATTCATCCGCTACGCCAAATCGCTGCCCGGAGTGTGGTGGGCGACCCGCGAAGAAATCGCCGGTTGGTATCTCGCCAACCACGAAAAACATATCCCTTGCACGGCCGCCGCCGGGAAACCGGCTCAAGCCAGAAGATCGCCTCGCGCTGGAAGATCACGCCGATGAGTCTGGTCGTCACGTCTCTGCAGCCGAGGACCTCTGGGGCGCAAAGCTTTCTCGCCCGCCCGATCCAGCGCATGTTGATCGGCGGTGATTGGCAGGGCGCCGCATCGGGCGAAACACTCCAGACGCTCAATCCGGCGACTGGCGAAGTGCTTGGCCAGATCCCTGCGGGCGCCGAGGCCGACATCGATCGCGCTGTTACCGCAGCGCGCAGGGCACTCAACGATCCCGCATGGCATGAGCTCACGCCAGCGGCGCGCTCGCGCCTGCTATGGCGCATGGCCGAGCTGTTGGAAGCGAATTTGGACGAGCTTGCCGAACTCGAGTCGCTCGATAATGGCAAGCCACTATGGATCGGCAAATACGCCGAGATTCCAGGGGCGATCGAGCAGTTTCGCTACTTTGCTGGCGAGGCCATGCGTATCGAAGGTACGACGATACCGACCTCGATCAACTATCAGCCGCCCGGTAAGAAAATCTTTGCCTACACGGTGAAGGAACCGATCGGTGTGGTCGGCGCAATCGTGCCGTGGAACTCGCCGATCGTGCTGACGGCGATGAAAATTGCGCCCGCCCTTGCTGCCGGCTGCACCATGGTACTGAAACCCGCTGAGGACACCTCGCTCACCGCCATTCGCCTTGCCGAGCTCATGGTCGAGGCCGGTTTTCCGCCTGGCGTGTTCAACTTGGTGACGGGTTTTGGTGAGCGGGCAGGTGCGGCGCTCGCCGCGCACGCCGGTGTGGACAAGATTGCCTTTACCGGATCGACCGAGGTCGGCAAGCTTATTCTCGATGCGGCGCGTGGCAATCTTAAAAAGCTCACGCTCGAGCTCGGCGGCAAATCGCCCGCGGTCGTGCTCAATGATGCCGATCTCGAGCTGGCGATCCCCGGCGTGGCGAATGCCATCTTCTTTAATAGCGGGCAAGTTTGCGTCGCGGGCTCGCGACTCTACGTGCAGCGTAAGATTTTCGAC
>Ga0194116_10004971_pt1 | contig 14858 bp, 16 predicted proteins | sample TA2MahsurfametaG_4_FD_148617 | JGI IMG/M metagenome (GOLD analysis project Ga0194116, IMG submission 148617) | Freshwater microbial communities from Lake Tanganyika, Tanzania - TA2015008 Mahale S9 surface | ecosystem: Environmental > Aquatic > Freshwater > Lake | place: Tanzania: Lake...
AGTAGGAGAGGACACCATGCAAGTCTCATACGTCAACATCTTCGTCACCGACCTCGAAAAGGCCATAGCCTTCTATCGCGACAAATTGGGCTTGGCCCTCCAGTTCTCGTCGCCGGAACATGGCTACGCGTCCTTCGCGGCAGGTGGCGTTCGACTCGGGGTCGCGCGGCCAGGGGCAGATCATGCTGAATTGGTGGGGCGTCACACAGGTGTGGGCCTCGAAGTCGCCAATCTTGAGGCTGAGCATGCGCGTTTGGCTGGTCTGGGCGTGCACTTCACGATGCCTCCCTCGAGGCAACCATGGGGCGGCTTCATGGCAATGATCTCGGACGCGGACGGAAATGTCCTTTACCTTGACCAGGTGTCCGCGGCTCATGGCTAGCGAGTCCTAAAGAGATTCAAGGACGGGGTCAAAGAGAATTTCTAAGGCACCATAGAAGGCCTTTTAGAAATCACAAAGGTAGAAAGTGCGAAAGCAAATTAAAGTGTCTTAAAACAAATCCTCGCAAATTTCTAACAACATAAGACTATTTAGATATAACTAGTGTGCATAAGTTAAAAAAGGTTGAATTAAGAGGGTTTCTAAGTGATTGAAAGAGTGGGTATTCTTCTCGCTCATTCTCGCGGGAGTGGTGAAATGGCAGACACGCAGGTCTTAGGAACCTGTGTCTTCGGACGTGTGGGTTCAAGTCCCACCTCCCGCACCAGATTCAAATACGCGTTAAAGATGGAGGCAGGTCATGTCAGATAAGAATTTTCTCTCGTGGGTTGGCTTTAAAGGTGAAGATCAATCAAAAAATAAACCTCTAACAACAAGTAGCTCCTCTATCGAGCGGATCCGCGAATTAGAGACTCAACTTGCAGAACTTCGTTCCCGTCGAGATATCACTGCACTATCTAAAGAAGAGTTTGAGATTCTTGCTACTGAGACTGCGATGTCAATTATTAAGACCGCTCAACAGCGTGAATCTAAAGCAAATTCAAATGCTGAGCGAGTACTAAATGAAAGTAAGAAGAGCGCCGCGGCAGCGATTGAAGGCGCCGAAGCTAAGGCAAAGGCAACTCTTGCAAGTGCAGAGAGCCGTGGCCGCAAATATTTAGAAGCAGCTGAAGCCGATGCTGCCGAGATAATCGCAACCGCGGAGCGCGAAGGCGAAGATTTGATTTCTAATCGCAAACGTGAGGCAAATGCCCTCGCAAGTAGCGCGAAGAAAGAGGCCGAGAGATTGGTACAAGGCGCGACAACTGAAGTTGCCGAATACCGGACATGGCTTTCCCAAGTTATCTCAGAGGCAGAGCGTTTATATCGAATTCAAAGTCAATCACTTGATGCAGCAGAATCTGCAATAAATCAATCCCGACAGCGCCTAGATGCAGCATTTACAAAGTTAAGCGATCTTCAAAAGCAGGTGACTGACGCAATCCGCCCAGATGGAACCCCTGCTGGAGATAGCAAAGTTGCTGCAAGAATCGCTGCTTCCCAATCTGTTACCGCGGGAAATTCAAACTCCAATTCGAAATCAAAGAGTTCTCCTGCTCGAAAGAGAAAAAAATCGAGTGCTAAATCGGGAAAGAAGAGCAAGAAAGCTCCATCTAAGTCTCGCCGGTGATGTCCACCAGCAGTAATCGCTACATCCAATCCGTTGACGGGCTCCGCGCTGTCGCTGTAATCGCTGTACTTCTTTATCACTTAGGTATCGATTGGATACCGGGTGGATTTCTCGGCGTAGATCTCTTCTTCGTTATCTCGGGCTATGTGATTACTGGGCTCATCTTGGATTCAATTGAGCGCTCTGGCGGACTGGATTTACGCGCCTTTTACCTATCTCGAATCAGAAGGTTAGTTCCTGCCCTAATCGCGATGGTCGTTTTCACAACAATCTACATCGGTGTTTATGCCCCAGAAACTGTCCGTCGATTCCTAAATGACCTTCCATATGTCTTTACCGGAACAATGAATTGGGCCCTTGTTAATCGCCAACAAGATTATTTCGAAGCAATTGGTCGCCCACCACTTCTTCAACACACTTGGTCACTAGCAGTAGAAGCTCAGTTCTATCTGATCTGGCCACTAGTTCTCCTCTTTGTTCTCCGTTACTTTGGCAAGAAGAACATCTCTTTTGTCGCGCTCGCAATCGCACTCGCATCTGGATTTGCACTCTTTATCTACTCCGTTCAGATTGATATTAGAGAGTCTGCAGTTAGCCATGTTTATTTTGGAACTGATACTCACTCAATCGGACTCTTCTTAGGTGCGGCGCTCGCTGTTAGTTGGAAACCACAGAACTTAACTAAAGAAATCTCCAAGCGCGCCCAAGACTTTGTTGACCTGATCGGAGTATTTGGATTCCTAGGGCTGCTAAGTGCATTTCTCTTTATCAATGAAAGTGATCCGACTCTCTATAGAGTCGCATTCCCATTAACTGCAATATTTGGTTGCGCTACTTTGATTTCAGTAATTCACCCGGCTTCTCGATTTGCTCCAATTCTAAGTACAAAACCGGCGCTCTGGATTGGTGAGCGCTCTTATGGAATCTACTTATGGCATTGGATTGTCTTTCAATTAACCCGCCCCTCTCTAGATCTCGTGGGCGATGATTGGGCTCTCTATTCCCTGCGCGTATTAATTGTCTTTGCGCTTGCTGATATTTCTTACCGCTACATCGAAACTCCAGTCCGGCGCGGCTCTTTCGAACTCTGGTTGCGTGGAATGAAGTATCGAACCAGAGCGGTTCGTTTTAGACAGAAGTTCTCTGCTCTTCTTGCAATCGCACTCACGCTCTTTGCCACATCTCTAGTTTCGATTAACGCTATTGAGCGGGCTGATCAGATTGCCGCTCAAGAGCAGCGCGCTCGTGAAGAAGCGGCAACGTTGACAGATAATGATGTAGTAACGGATAGCGCAACGCCTGGATTATGGGTTACTGGGGATTCGGTAATTCTTGGTATCCGAAATGTCCTCGCCTCTTTTGAGATGATTGAACTGATAAACGCTCGAGTAGGGCGACAAATCACCGAGCTAATTGAGGTCGCACGGACTGATCAGAAGTTTGTGGCTGGCTCGACTGTAATTCTTAATCTAGGTAATAACAATCGACTGGTAGAAAAAGATGTCGTTGAATTGCTGGAGATAGTTAAGAATCAACCGCAGATAATTATCGTAAACACTGCGGTGCCAAGAAGTTGGCGCGATGAAAACAATTCCATCATCGCTAAAGTTGCATCAAGATATCAAAACGCAACGCTCGTTGATTGGAATCTATTGTCCGCAAATCACCCTGAGTACTTTGCCTCTGATGGCGTGCATCTAAACCCACCTGGGGTCAATGCATATGTCTCAGCGATACTGGAAAAGCTTAAGAGCTAAGTTCTACTCGTACTTTCCTTTGAGTGCAAACTTTGCACCATCAGCTTTTGTTCCATCTGAGTAAACAGATTGAATGAAGAACTGGGTTCCGCCTTCATCTCCGACCCGTGCAATATCAAGCGATAGCGATCCGACTGGAACAGTCGCAACCTCTTTGAAATCAACGGCGTTATAAGAAATAGAAATTAGGTAACCAGTTAATCCCTCAGTCGCCATCGGAGCCTTCCAGCGCAAGGTCACGCCGCTGCCATTATTGATAGCAACAAAGCTAGTTGGGGCTTCATAAGTGAAATCACCGGTGCTCTCGCTATCAGTCTCCTCATCCGTATTTGTTGCCTCTTCACTCTCTTCCGCTGCCGGTTCATCTGAAACTGATTCAGCAGGAGTTGGCTTTGGTGAAGCATCATCATCCATAGATGAATTTGAGAGAGCAAAGATTGCAAGAAGAACAACTCCAGCAACAACTAAAAATAGAACTCGAGAAGAGCTCTTCTTAGCGGGAGCGCTCGGTGTAGAGGATTTAGAAACCGGAGTAGGAGTTGTACTTATTGATGTCGTTCCGCGCGAAGGGACTGGGGGGATAACAATTTTGGCTGCTTCAACTGCAGCGGATGATTTAGCTCCGACTTTGGACTTGGAAACTTTTTTCTTCGGCGCCGACTTCTTACTTGCGGCTGGGCGCTTAGTTGCTTTCTTGGCTCCAGATTTCTTGGCTACTGGCTTCTTAGCAGCGGACTTCTTAGCTGCTGGCTTCTTGGCTGCCTTAGCTGGGCGAGCGCTCTTCTTCTTCGTTGCCACTTTGGCTCCTTCGACCTTGGAAGTATCCCTAACTTCACCTTCCGAAAGCCTACTCGCTACCAGATAGGAATTTAGGGATTCTTGGCGCGATCTCGGAAAGGGCTTTGGCGCGATGACTTATTTCATCTTTCCTTCCCGGTTCAAATTCACCCAAAGTTTTCGTACTTCCCGTTGGGATGAAAACTGGGTCGTAGCCAAATCCATTCGCGCCTCGGCTTAAAAGGGCTATTTCTCCCGCCAATTCACCCCTTGCGGTGATAGTTGAACCGCCGGGTTTAGCCACTGCAATTACGGCAACAAATCGCGCCGTTCGCAGCGATGAATCTTTTCCGGCGAGCTCCTTTAATAGTTTCTCGTTATTTGCAAGATCATCACCATGAGTTCCGCAATAACGCGCCGAATAGATCCCTGGGGCGCCACCTAGCGCAGCGACTTCAAGTCCGCTGTCATCGGCAAGAGCTGCGATACCGGTAGCGCGCGCAACAGTAAGTGCTTTTAGTAAGGCATTCTCTTCAAAAGTCGAGCCGGTCTCTTCGATATCTTCGATATCAAAGTCAGCAACTGAGCGGACTTGAATACTTGAATCAAAGGTAAGTATGCGCGCAATCTCGGCGATCTTTCCTTTATTACGAGTTGCAATTACCAGCGTCTTCAACTCATTATCCCAGAACAGCTCAGGACTCGAGCGCAGCTCGCTGAAGTTTTACTAATTCAAGGCAGCCTTTGGAGCCCAGATCTAGCAACTTATCTAGTAGCGCTCGATCAAACGGCTTTCCTTCCGCTGTTCCCTGTACCTCAATGAACTCGCCACTTCCAGTACAGACAATATTCATATCAGTCTCTGCTGTTACATCTTCTTCGTAACAAAGATCGAGCATCGCACTTCCATTAATAATTCCAACGCTCACAGCCGCAACAGAATCGGTGAGTGGAATAGTCGTTATATGTCCCTTTGCTTTCGCCCAATTAAGCGCATCAACAAGGGCAACATATGCACCAGTAATTGCAGCGGTTCGAGTTCCTCCATCGGCTTGCAAGACATCGCAATCAAGGACGATGGTGTTCTCTCCTAATTGCTTCATATCTACGATTGAACGTAGGGATCTTCCGATGAGACGCGAAATTTCTTGTGTGCGTCCACCCAGCTTTCCCTTAACGCTCTCGCGATCAGAACGCGTGTGAGTTGCGCGCGGCAACATTGAATACTCTGAGGTTACCCAGCCTTTTCCGCTACCAACTAACCATCTTGGAACCCCAGGGGTAAATGAGGCGACACATAAAACACGCGTATTTCCAAATGAGACTAGAACTGAGCCCTCTGCTTGACCGAGCCAATGGCGCTCGAATTTGATTTCGCGGAGCTGATTTGCCGCCCGGTCATCAATTCGCTTTCCTGATGAATTACTTTCCTGACTCATACGTTCCAAGCCCCTTCACTCGCGCGAACCTCAGTGACTTCTGGTCCTAAGAATCTCCGCGCCAATTTGGCGAAAGCCTCAGGGTTGCCACTTGAGATGAATTGATATTTCGGTTTTGAATCGCTCAATCTAAGTAAATTCTTCTCGACAAGTACTCGGTATGAATCCTTAGCCGTTTCATCTGCGCTCGATACAAGAGTTACTTCATTACCCATCACATAAGATATGACGCCGGCTAGAAGCGGATAGTGGGTGCAACCAAGAACAAGGGTGTCAACGCCTTTATCCTTCAGCGGTTGCAAGTAGCGCTCAGCGGATTGAGTTACCGAAGGGCCCGAGGTCTCGCCCCGTTCAACGAAGCTAACGAAATCGGGGCAAGCCTTTGTGGTGAGATCTAGTTGTGGCGCTGCAGCAAAAGCATCGTCATATGCCTTGGAATCAATTGTGGTCTGGGTTCCGATAACGCCAACTTTGCCGGTGCGGGTCGCAGATACAGCGCGCTTTACTGCCGGTTGAATCACTTCAATGACCGGAATCGTGTAACGCTCACGGGCATCGCGCAACATCGCTGCGCTCGCCGTATTGCAAGCGATCACTATTGCCTTTACTCCGGCCTCAATCATCCGATCCATAATCTCTAAGGCAAAGGTTCGAACTTCAGCGAGCGGCCTTGGGCCATACGGACCGCGAGCGGTATCGCCAAAGTAAGTGATTGATTCGTTGGGAAGCTGATCGATGATTGCCCGAGCGACCGTAAGTCCGCCTACGCCAGAATCGAAGATGCCAATAGGGCTGGTTGAAGTGGGAGTACTTGCTGGCACCCGTGAAGTTTAGGCGAGGCGAAGGATGTCCGATTTGCCCCATCAGCGGATTTTTGGAGGGGAAAATAAAGGTGAAATCTTCAAAATTCCTGCGATTTAGGGTTGAACAACCCGTGAGTAGGGAGGAACCTATCCCCTAATTGTGACCTATGACGCTCACTGCCAGGGCGTAGCAAGGCGCAACGGCTCATTTCCAAATCGGAGTTTGAGCAAGTCGAAAAGCCCACGGAGGCCAATTTGTTAACTACCATGGATTTAACGGCAACGCAGTGGAGCGCAGTTTATAACGTCCTTTCATTTGGACTTATATCGATGCTCGCGACAACGGTGTACACCCTTGTCTCTCAAAACCGCGTTCTCCCGAAGTACCGGAATGCATTGGTTCTTTCATCGATGGTCACATTCATCGCTGGTTACCACTACATCCGTATTTTTGATTCATTCCACCAAGCTTCAATGGTGGAAGGAAACGTAGGAAAGGTTGTTACCGCAGGACACCCAGATGCATTTAACGAGGGATATCGTTATGTTGACTGGATCCTTACGGTGCCACTACTTCTCGTTGAAGTAATCGCAGTTCTTGCACTCGCAAAGGAAACGTCGAAGTCTCTGATTTCACGGCTTGTCCCAGCATCTGCAGCAATGATCGCTCTTGGTTACCCCGGAGAATTGTCAGCTGATCAGGGAACAAAGATTCTTTACGGTGTTCTCTCAACCATTCCATTCCTCTACATTCTCTACATCCTATTTGTAGAGTTGAGCAAGTCCCTAGATCGCCAGCCTGAGGGAGTCGCCGCAACAGTCGGTCGTCTCCGCCTCCTCCTCATCGCATCATGGGGCGTTTACCCAATCGCTTACCTACTTCCGATCATCGACGCAGAAGGCGCTGCAAGTACTGATGCCTATGTCGGTCGCCAGCTTGGTTACACAATCGCAGACATACTTGCAAAGTGCGTCTGGGGTCTAACCCTTGTAAAGATCGCAAGAATGAAGTCGATTGCAGAAGGAATGAAGGACGATCACTAATTCTCTAGATTGAGAATATAGTGAGATAAGTTCTCACAAAGATTGGGGCTCGGGAAACTGGGCCCCAATTTTTTTATGCTCCACTTATGTTTCGGGAATCAAAGCACTTTTAGCGCTGAAACAACTTTTGTCAGCGATGCCTTTGCATCACCGAAGAGCAAGGTGGTCTTTGGATCATAGAGAAGTTCATTTTCAATTCCAGCAAAACCGGGGCGCATTGAACGCTTTAAGAAGATTACATTTCCGGCCTGCGAGACATCAAGGATTGGCATTCCATATATAGGACACCCTGGAGTTGTCTTCGCGGCTGGATTAACCACATCATTTGCACCAATAATCAACGCAACATCAGTTTGTGGGAAGGTTGGATTCACTTCATCCATCTCAGATAGTTGCTCATAAGGCACATTCGCTTCAGCTAAAAGCACATTCATATGTCCTGGCATACGGCCGGCAACTGGATGAATTCCATAAGCGACATCGATCCCCTTTGCCGCAAGAAGATCAGCTAATTCGCGCACTGTGTGCTGGGCCTGGGCAACTGCGAGGCCGAATCCAGGAACGATTACTACTCGCCTTGCATAGTTGAGCAAGATCGCAACATCATCAGGCGTTCCAGATTTAACTGGGCGAGTTTCAGCGGCGCCACTTGCTGATTGTGGTTTAGCGGTAAATGCACCGAAGAGCGTTCCGAAAAGAGATCGTCCCATCGCTTCTGCCATCAAACGAGTGAGAATTGTTCCGGATGCGCCTACTAACGTTCCAGCAATTATCAAGAGTGTGGCATCCAAAACGTAGCCAGATGCGGCAACGGTGAGGCCAGTAAATGCGTTTAGTAGTGAGATAACGATTGGGACATCTGCGCCACCGACTGGGAGGACAAAGAGAACTCCAAATAGAAGTGAGAGCGCCGCAAGAATTATTAGTGGGGTTGTTCCCATCTCAGCGATTACCCAACCGGATACGCCAATTACTCCTACCAAAGTGCCTGCGATAACTGCGCGCCCGCCGGGATAGACGACTGGGGCTGTTGTCATTAATTCTTGTAACTTCAAAAAGGTAATGATTGAGCCAGAGAATGAAACGCAGCCAACAACGACTGTAAATACCGTTGCAATAACAACCGCAATCGAGGCCGAGCTTCCTAACTTCATATACTCAACAATTGCGACTAGCGCAGCAGCGCCACCACCTACGCCATTAAAGAGCGCAACAAGTTGCGGCATTGCAGTCATTTGAACTTTACGCGCCGCAGGAACGCCGATGATTACACCAACGATTATCGCTCCAATTATCCAAATTAAATTCTTGCCTTCGTTTTCGGAGCGGAAGAAAACTAGAACAGTCGCAATTGCAGCTCCGGTAGCGCCTAAGAGATTTCCCCGTCTTGCCGTCCGTGGGTGAGATAGGCCCTTAAGCGAGAGAATAAAACAGACTCCGGCTAGTAAGCCGATTAGGTCATATATAAATGGACTCACGACTTTGACTTACCTTTGAACATTTCAAGCATCCGGTCTGTGACCACAAAGCCGCCCACCATATTTACAGTTGCAAGAATTATTGCTGCAACCGATAGACCAAGTTCAAGCGCAGTTTCAGAGTGATCGGCAACGATAATTGCGCCAACCAAAATAACGCCATGAATCGCATTTGCGCCACTCATCAGCGGGGTATGAAGAGTCGATGAGACTTTGGAAACAACTTCAAAGCCGACGAACACGGCTAGGACAAAGATCGAGATGATTGCGATTGCTTCCATTTATCTGGCTCTCACTTTCCGTCCTTAGCGCCGGCACTAGTTGCCTTGGCATTCTCAGCTTTGGCACTTCCCGGAACTCGCTTTGCGCCACCATGAGTTACCGCTGCGGCATCGATGATCTCATCGCTGAAATCAATATTTAGAGCGCCCTCTTTGACCATTAATAGAAGGAGATTGACGACGTTGCGAGAGTAAAGGGATGAAGCATGGAATGGGAGTTGGCTCGGGACATCTTTACCGCCCCAAATTCGCACACCACCTTCGGTCACTAGCGTCTCACCTGGCTTTGAACCTTCAACATTTCCACCAGATTCAGCAGCGAGATCAACTATGACTGAACCTTCTGGCATCGCGCTATACATTTCTTTTGTTACGAGGCGTGGTGCGGCTTTTCCGGGAACTGCGGCGGTAGTAATCAAAACGTGTGACTTAGTTATGTAGGGCGTTAGTAGCTCGCGTTGTTTCGCGGCGCGCTCCTCGCTCATTTCGCGCGCATAACCGCCCGCGCCCTCGATTGCTTCTAATTGAAGATCGATAAATGTCGCGCCCATGGAACGAACTTCATCGGCGGAAGATGGTCGAACATCGTATGCAGAAACAACAGCTCCAAGTCTGCGCGCAGTTGCAATTGCTTGAAGTCCAGCAACGCCTGCTCCTAGAACCAGAACATTTGCAGGTGTAACTGTCCCTGCTGCGGTCATTAATAGTGGGAAGAAGCGCGGTGATAGTTCCGCCGCTACCAAAGCTGCTCTATATCCAGCGCAGAGCGCTTGCGAAGTCAGCGCATCCATAGATTGGGCGCGCGAAATCCTTGGAACTAACTCGAGTGAGAACGCCGTTGCTCCAGATGTTGCGGCTGCTTCAATATTTTCTACGGCATTTGTTGGTGATAGAAAAGAGATTGTGATTGCGCCAGATTTGAGAGATTTAAATTGAGCGACGCTAAGTGGTTGGACGGATAGAACTACATCAGCGCTAGCTATAGCCTTAGTCGCATCACTGCTAGCAACAACTTGCGCACCAGCGGTTACGAATTCCTTATCCCCTGCTCCCGCACCAAGTCCAGCGCCGCTTTCAACTTCAACCTCGAAACCGGCCCGCGTGAGCTTGGAAATCACGTCCGGAACAAGGGCGACCCGCTTTTCTCCAGGATTAATCTCCTTTGGAACAAATATTTTCATTATCGCTTTAGAGCCTTCATTCGAAACTTAGTTTCCCTTCAATTCGCCGCGAGTCAAAAGATGCAGCAGCGCTTGAATTGTAGTTCTGCGATGAAAGGCCTCGCGCCATACGACGGATTTTGCGCCATCGATTACCGATGCAGCAACTTCCTCGCCGCGATGGGCTGGTAAACAGTGCATGAATATTGAATCCTTGGTAGTCAACTTCATCAAATCATCATTAACCATAAAGGGTGAGAGCGCTTTGAATTTTTCATCTCGCTCACTCTCTGAATCCCCCATTGACATCCAGACATCGGTATAAATAACTGAGGCTCCTTCAGCGGCCGCCTTAGCATCGTTAGTAATCTCGACTTTGCCACCACTTGCCGCGGCGAGTGATTTTGATTTACTTATTACTTCAGGTGAGATTGCAAATTTTCCGGCCGGTGTTGCAGCTACAACGTGCGCTCCCATAATTGCACCAATTATCAACCAGGCGTTCGCAACATTATTTCCATCACCGACGTAGACAAATTTCCGTCCGGAAACATCGCTACCAAATCGCTCCCGAATCACCATCCAATCCGCTAATACTTGAGTTGGGTGATCTTCATCAGTGAGCGCATTAATTACTGGAATTGAGGCATATTTACCAAGTTGATCTACATCGCTCTGGGCATAAGTGCGAATGATGAGCGCGGAGCAGAATTGACTAATGACTTTTGCGGTGTCATTGATGGTTTCACCTCTACCTATTTGTAACTCATCGCCGCGAAGGAAGATTGGTGTTCCACCAAGATGAGCCACCGCGGTTTCTGATGCGAGCCTGGTGCGAGTCGATGGCTTAGTCATGTAGATCGCGACGGACTTGTGAACCAAGGAATTGGAGTGCTTTAACGGGTGTTCAGCAAACTCAGCTGCGGTTGCAAGTATCAACTCAACATCTGCGCGCGAGAGATTCTCAGTTCTAAGGAGATCCTTAAGCCCGGTCATCGGCTTATTCTAGTTATTCGATGGGAATGCGGTTTATTGACCTGGGGTGCGGTTCATTTTCTGAGATTGCGGTTTATAACCTGGGATGCGGTTCATTGACCAGGGATGCGCTGCGATTTCGCTTTATCGAGTAGCGCTTGCCCCTTTTTCCAGGCTTATGATTTAGCAATGAACTCAAAGATGGGATTCTTCACGCGTCGCGGTGGCGTAATTGAGGAAACCGATACTCATGTCGAGACTGAGAGTCGAGAAGAGTTGGAGTCGGGCGATCACGAAAGATTTGCCCATTATGTGAAGAAAGACAAAGTCGTTCAATCTGCGGTAACGGGAAAGCCCGTAACGGCGCTTTGCGGAAAACGTTGGATTCCAAATCGCGATCCCAATAAGTTTCCAATCTGTCCCACATGTAAAGAAATTCACGCAGGACTTCGAAAAGGTCCAGAGGATCCGGGTGATTAATCATTGGTAGCAATCGGAACTCTCACTGAATCTGAAAGTGAATTAGATCTAAAACCAGATAGACCTTGGGTATGCGTTGTCTGGGACGACCCCGTTAACTTAATGTCTTACGTGACTCATGTATTGATGGTGATTTTTGGATACTCAAAAGAGAAGGCAACGGAGTTGATGTTGAAAGTTCATAACGAGGGACGCGCCACAGTTTCTTCTGGTACGCGCGAAGAGATGGAGCGCGATGTCCAGCGACTTCATGAATATGGACTTTGGGCCACGCTTCAAAGGGATGATGAATTTTGATTTATAAACCTCGTGGAGTTCGTGAGTTTGGATACCAAAGTCTCGCGGAGTTGGTGAATTTTGAGTTCTAAATTTGTCCGCGATGAAAGTGGCGCGATACGAATCGTATTCACTTCGCAAGAGGCCCATGTAGTAATCAACTTGACCCAACAATTATTGGAATTGCTCGGAGACGGATCCATCAACGCCGACATTGAATTCGACCCGTTATTTCAGATGATGGGCCTTGGCGGAAGTGAACAACCCCCCGATGATCCAGTGCTCCGACGCCTTCTACCTAGCGCATATAAAGATGAGAAGTCCTCTTCAGAATTCCGCAGATACACCGAACATGGGCTGCGCGAAAAGAAACGTGCGCACGCACTCTTGGTTTATGAAGCCTTGACTCCAACTGATGATGAGTGGAGTGCGGATCAACCAATTGAACGCGGCTCCATTGAAGTTTCAATTGCGGAGCAGGACGCGATGGCATGGCTTGGGGCGCTAAATGATTTGCGCTTGGCTCTCGCTGTGAGGCTCGGTATCAGCAAAGAATTTGATGTGTTCAAAGGTAGTGATTCCGACAGTAGTAAATCGGGCAGTAGTGATTCCGACAGTAGTGATTCCAAACTCGACAAGAAGTATGAGCTAATGACCGATTCAGATCCGATGAAGGCTGTTTATGCCGTCTACTCATGGTTAGGTTGGCTGCAACAATCACTACTTGAGGTTCTCATGGGCGGCGGGGATGAACATCAAGCAACATAGATCTAATTTCGAGCACACTCGTTTTTGATTGACCGCTTTCTATCTCCCGCCCAGTCCGACTCAGAATCATGATAACTACAATCCGATAACAAAAAGAACGAATCGCTACTCATTGACAACATCAATCCATTCTTTATCCAAATTACTTTGTGAATTGCACTATTTACTTGTCAAAATGTCAGACCATTCATAAATCATTTACACATGAGCATCTCTCAACTATCTAGCCAATTCTCGACCCGTGTCGAGGAGAGAATTGCCCACCTACAAACATCACCAGGAAGCTATGAAAACTTGGGCAAGCTCATCGCGATTGAACCTAAGAGCCTAAGCGCAACCGGAAAAATTGATTACCTGGCCGCTCTTGAGAAGCAGTATTCGTGGCTTTACTCACTAATACAAGAAGCGACTCTTGCAATCGCCGGAAGTGAGCCAAATGAAGCATCGAATATGTGGGAAGGTGTTGATGAAGCAGAGCGCGAAGACGTTGCTACCGCTTTGCGTCTCTCTCCAAACACAGCACAAATGAGAATTGATGTAGCTCGAACTCTTTCAAATCATCTTCCGGCAACATGCGATGCACTTTCAAATGGTGAAATTAGCTCGAGCCATGCAACGCTGATTGCACGCGAGACTTCTGATGCTCTTCTTCGAGGAGTTTCCCCTGACATTCTTCCCTTGATTGAGAGTAAAGCCCTCGCCCACTCTGAGTTTCACACTGCTGCGCAAGTAGCGAAGAAGTTGAAGACACTCTTTGCGCAATTTGCACCAGAAATTCATGAGGAACGGCACGAGAAGGCACGCGATACCCGTTCAATCAACATCTATCCTGAAGCCGACGGAATGTCCACGCTCGTAGCTTTGCTTCCCTCTGAAGATGCGCAGACCGTCTACCTAGCCATCAATGCTTGTATCAATTTAGAGGAAAGAGAAGCTGAAACTAACTCGACTGAGACCCGCACTATCGATATGAAGCGTGCAGATGCACTAACAAGGATTGCCACTAACTTCCTTGGCTCAAACTCCGAGAAAATTGAAAAGCAGAAGAGACCAATATCTATCAACGTAACAGTCGACTTGCCAACACTTCTAGGTCTATCAAATAACCCTGGGCAGCTTGAAGGTCATGGTCCGATCCCCGCATCCCTGGCAAGAAAGCTCGCAGCTGATGGAAAGTGGCGAAAATTCGTTACCGATCCGTTGACAGGAAATCTTCTGGATATGGGTCGTTCGCACTATCTTCCATCCCAATATTTAGTGGACTTTCTTACTGCACGTGATCGAATTTGTAGATTTCCAGGATGTAGCCAACCCGCTCGAATTGGCGATATAGATCATGCCGTTAGCTGGGAAGATGGCGGTGAAACTAAACCTTCCAATCTTGGATTCCTCTGTCGAAGACATCATCGATTAAAGACTCATGGAGGTTGGAAACTTTCCAGCAATGAAGATGGTTCGTGTACTTGGACTTCTCCTAATGGGAAAACTCTCTTTGTTCCTGCCCGACCGCTAGATGAGAACGCAACCATTAATGAGAGAGTCACTTAGCAAAACAAGTAACATAGCAAAAACGAGTTACTTAACAGAAACTAGTCCGAATCACCTCTGCGGTTAACTACTTGTATATGCTCGGGCCATGGAGTCTTTAGCACTTCTAGCAACCTTGATTGTTGCACCCGCAATGTTTGGTGGGCCCATTGCGCTCCTACTTACGCTATGGAAACTTTCTACCGTATCGAAATTTCGAGCGATTTCAATCTATTTTCTTTCGTCATCATCCTGTTTGGTCGGAGTCTTTTTGATTTTCAGAGATATCAGTTCCGGCGCGAGAAACATCGGAATAATCGGAATCGTTACTGGATTAATTGCAATTTGGAGATTGTTTAAGCGTTAACTACCAAATGGTGGAGGTGCCGGGAATCGAACCCGGGTCCTTCGACACTGAAACAGGGCTTCTACGGGCGTAGTGTGCTAATCGCTTTCTCTGTCCCGGTTCTCTCGCACACAAGT
>Ga0194116_10004974_pt1 | contig 14856 bp, 12 predicted proteins | sample TA2MahsurfametaG_4_FD_148617 | JGI IMG/M metagenome (GOLD analysis project Ga0194116, IMG submission 148617) | Freshwater microbial communities from Lake Tanganyika, Tanzania - TA2015008 Mahale S9 surface | ecosystem: Environmental > Aquatic > Freshwater > Lake | place: Tanzania: Lake...
GACTAAAATTGGAACAGGTTGACTCAACGAATTGGCTCGATCCAAGTTGGGTACAACGAGGCACCGAAATTGACTATCGCGGCCTTTGCTTTACCTACAATTACATACAACGCGGCTACCATAATCTGGAAAACTTTGATGCTTCCATTAAGGCCGGCCAAATGTCGTTCACGCTGAATAGCTTCGTTGGAGACCACAACGGCAAACAAGTTTGTGCCGGATATTTATCTAAGGCGTATATCAGTGTTTCAAATCTCGAGTCCGGGCTCTACTGGGCCCAACAAAGTGTTGCCTACGCAAATACTCATGGGCTTTATACAGGAAATGCCTTGGATACGTTGGCTAATGCTTGCAAAGCAAACAAAGACAATTTTACTAGCCTACACCAACTTAGCCAAAGCATTTCAAGCCGTCATTTGGTAAAGCATTTTGACGAGCAAATGCCCGCTGCAGTCAAAAAGCAATTGCTCCTTAACGGAGCAGAAATACTACGAGCACAAACCGAAGTAGGCTCAAGGTTCTACTGGGATAAGCCGATTTCTCTAAGTTATCTATTTGAGCTTGTCGAACACTTGCAGAGCATCAAAGATGAAGATGCTATAAGCCTCGTTTTTAAAGGGACAGAAATTCAAATTGAGAAATCAAGTGTTGGATTCGGTAAAATAGAATTTAACCTTTTATTCCCTGAATCGGTTGGACTTACAAATGTCATTCCCATTGGGCCAGAGCACCAGCTGAAGCCAGTCACGCGTGGCGGGAGCGAAGTATGGGTTATCGAAGGAGCCAAGCCAATAGAGACTAATCAATGTGCTTTGATTGTTCAGGAAGTCCACCCTGGCGCGCCTTGGCATATTATTACCGCGCATCCTGGTCACTGCGCCCCACCACTTCCTAAAGGCTCGGTCTCCCTTGACCCCACTGGATTTTGGAATACCCATGCATTCGTTGGTTAGTTTAATTATTCTAATCTCGGCACAAATAATCACCCCTGAACCAAATTTCAATGAATGACCTAATCCAACAATTAAAACAATATGCGGAACTTCGATTGGAGTTATTCCGTTTGACTGCTGCCGAAACTGCAATTAAGGCAGCTTCGAGTACTGCAGTTCAAGTAATACTTATTGTCTTATTGATTTCCAGTGTGCTTATGGTTGAGCTTGCAATTGCACTCTATCTCGGGGAGCGCACCGGTAGTTGGAGCACCGGATTTTTGTGGGTTGCTGCTGGAAACTTTCTATTGTTCCTAATTGCAATTTTACTAAAGAATCCGATGATTCACTCCATCCAAAACGGATTAAGCAAATTCATTAAGTGATTATGACCTTTCAAGAGCTCCAAACCAAGCGCGCACAACTGAGCCAGCAGGTTAACGACCAAGAAAAAGCACTTCAGGCCGAATGGAAGAACACGCTCGGCGGCAATCATCCCATAATGATGGGGTTAAACCTTTTATCGAGCACATTTAGCCAAGCTCGAACCAATCCCTACGTCGCATTGATACAAGCCGCAGTGTTTGTATACCAGGATTTCAAGGAACAGAAGTTGCCCAGCAAAGACAATTTCGTAGAATACTTCTTTTCTATCGCCAACCGTATAACGGGAAAACAGAGCACCAATGAAGGCTAAACGAGTGGCAGAGTCCCACACCGAATTGATTGAGTTAATGGTCCCCTCCTACTCCAACTTTGGCGGAAATGTTCACGGCGGAATTCTCCTTTCCCTCATGGATAAAGCAGCCTATGTCTGTGCCAGTAAGCATGCGGAAGCCTATTGTGTCACAGTTGCCGTGGAAGGTGTCGAGTTCCTGAACCCCGTCAGGATTGGCTCCATCGTAAGCATCAAGGCCTCGGTGAATTTCGTTGGAACTACCTCTATGATTGTGGGTATGCGTATTGAAGCACTTGACCCTATCACCCAAGTGCAAACCCATACCAACTCGTGCTACTTCACCATGGCAGCGAAGAACCCAGACGGCACACTCAAAGCGGTACCCAAGTTAATTGTTGAAGGAGAGATGGAACTTCGCCGTTGGTGCGAAGGGCATGCTTTAAGGGAATTATCTAAACAGAAGCGGGCATCGTTGAAGGTGACGTTTGAAAATTACACGATAACTGAATTGCAGGGGTACATGCAAATGCATAACAAATAGTGTTTTACCTCCGAAAAATTGAAAATTTTGGGATTTCATATTGAACTCCAATTGTTTACTCCTACTGAAAACTAATCTAAAGTGCCATGAATTCAAACTGCGGGCTTCCACTCCATGTTTCATCCCCATTAGAACGACTTGAAAACACGAAAAGTCATTTTAAAAAACTTCACTTGATTAGTGACGTACTACTCGGCTGCTTTAGGCTGTATGGTCATGCACTCATCAAAATCAGCGAATCCGAAGGTGCAATAAAGGATTCTTTAGAACAAACCATTCTAACACTGCAGCAAAAAGACAATCATGGTTTGTGGTCTACTACGATTTCAGGACTCATCCAAGAATTGGATAAGAAAAAATCAATATTGATTTCACCTGAACTTGCAACTCTATTCGGTGTCACATTAAGGAATTTTAAGCAACCATCCATCAAAAGAGCGACGGTTCGTAATACTGTTATTGATGGCAAGGGGCAGAAACAATTAGTAGAAGTAACCAACACCCCTTTGGAGTTGCTGATTAACTTTCGCAATAAATATGTAGGACACGGAACGGTGTATTCAGAATCTGAGAGTAAACAGATTTTTGAAATCTATGAACCTATTTTCTCGACATTTATAGATTCCCTGTGCGCCTGCTCTTTTCAGTTCAAAGATGCGGTATCAGGACTCAGCCTTCACAGCTCCAGTCAATCATGTAGTGGTTTGGTTGTATTGGACTATCATGAGCAATCGTTCTCATTTGCTGCTCCTGAGCAACTTGCTATTGAAGCAATTCAACTCGATTCGGTCAATGCTCAAAATTCATCTATTTCATTGGATGTTCTCGATACCCGAATTATTGAATCGTATCCATATTTCCTGGCCCATCCATATAAACGTGCATTGGAGGAGGAAGACAATTTCAAACGATTGCATTTGTTGAAAGAAGTCTTTTTGAATTATCTGAAATACCTAGGTCTTTTGACTGCCTCAGAGTACTTCAACAGTGACCTGAAAATTGGGGAAATCAATCGGGCGTTCAAGAATTTTTTGTATCGTCCCCAATTCGGCCATTGGAATGCGTTCATGCGAAGCGCCATTCATGCCTTAAATGAAAACGGACACCAATGGTTTGTTAAAGAACTGCCGGGGTATTACGACGAGGTGGAAACCCAACCATATGCCGCTGTAAGCGAAAGTTCGATCGGTAAACTTATTAGCTTCCGTAACCATTACCTAGGACACAGTACTGTCCCTTCAGAAGAAAAATGCATCGCCCTTTGGCAGGAGAATTTTGGCATTTTAAAAGATCTATTGGTCAAACTTGATTTCTGTAAAAACTACACCATTGTTAGCAGCGATAAAACAGTTTCTTGGCGTTTAATGGGTGATGAAATTACTCAGGTTAATCTGCGTAAAAAATTGAAGTCTAATGTAGCGATGCTGAACGCTGAAAATGAGGAGTTTAGCATTGTGCCCTTCTTCATTTTACCCGGTGAATATTTCATCAAAGAAGTTTCAGAACGTGCCAAGTTGATGGTATATGAACAAAATACAGGCAGCCGAATTGTGTTTTTTAGTCCTGAAAGTGTGCATGGTGAAACCAACAATGAAAAGGTTTTGGAACAGCTGAACTTAATGATTCGTGAAAAGGAGAAGCAAGAACCTGTTTCTATCAAGGATTTGGATGAAGTACGCTGGAAGGCCGTTTTGAAAGAAAATAACGAGGCAACTATTCAATCACTATTAAGTGAGAAGAAAGTGATCAAGGGCATTTACCAAGAGCGACAAGATGCTGAAGTTGCTTTGCGATCCTGGGTAGGCGCTCGTGCCGGCTTGTTCTTTTTAGCGGCAGAAGCAGGAAGCGGTAAGACAAACTTGTTGGTAGAAATGAACCGGCAGTACGCCGAGCGTGGTTTGGATACCATTTTACTGCGTGGCAATCGTTTCCGCACCCCAAGTATATGGGAAGAATTGTGTTACAGGTTGAATCTTACAGATGACAGATCTTTGGAAGAAGCCGGTTTTGTGAAATACGAACAGGAAAATCCTTTGATGATTTTAATTGATGGTGCTAATGAGAATTCCAATTCCATAGCCTTATTCGAATCAATTATTGAATTTTTAGAAAGACACAAAGGAGGACATATCAAGATTGTATTGAGTTGGCGAGTGAATACCAAGAGTGAATTGCCGCAAACGGATGAAAAACACGAATCCATTATTTATAGCGACTCTAAGGATGCTGACCGAGAAGATAATATCATAGCTCGCTCTTGTCATTGGCTCAAGCCATTGAACAAAGTAGAAGTAGAGGGCGCTTGGAACAAATACGTGAATGACAAACAAGATAAAGTTCGCCGCAAACCGAATTTCTCTTACGAAGAATTGACTTATCACGATCGTTCTCTTAGTGACCAATTGGATAATCCCTTACTGCTTCGCTTGTTTTTGGAGTTGAACAACGGGAAAGGCTTGCCCAAAAGCCGTGGCGGATTCATCAGTATCTGGACTCTTTATCACGAGAAGCTAATTTCTCAATAGGCGAGTCATGACGAATAATCAACTAGTGCTTTATCGTTTGGCTGAACTGATGCTTGAGGTAGAGAAGCATTATTTGCCCGTCGATGCACTTTTTGAAGATGAGCTGATTGGTGATTTTGCAAAGAGCATTCAAATCGATTCTCCTTATCAGCAAATGTTGCTAGAGGGTGTCTTAACGGAATCAGTTAGAGATGAAAAGCTGTTTGTTAGCTTTACTGTTGAGGGATATTTTCATTTTGTACTCGGTAATGTCATTTTTGATCAGTCAAAAGAAAAGGATCACACTTATTTTATAGAACTGCTGCAGAACAATCATTTGAATGGAGTTAAAGAAGGTGTCGAACATTGTTTAATTCGCGCGACAAGAAGAGGGCAATTTGAAGCAATATTCAAGTTAATTGATTCAGGTAAAACCGAAATCTGTATCATTCCACTTGCAACAGCATGCGGTATTGGAAAGGTACACGAGATACTAAAAGAGCTGATAGAGCATGAGAGTGATGAGGATTACGCCATAGTTAACGAGGTCATTTCTGTGTTTAGAGACAATGGGAAACTCTCCTTGGTTCAAGAGGTGTTTAGTTTTTTTGTTGAATTATTCAAGACAATCAACATCGACGATCAAAATTTTTATCGTCAAAAGTTGAAATTGCATTTATTGAGGGATTTGGAAGAAGAAGCTTTTATTTCACTCATAGAATCGATTATTACCGCGAATAGTTGTTTTGAAAGTTTTTATGCTGATCAAAGGCTTGAGCTACTTTTTGAGATAAATACCTCCATAGTGGATAAAGGTTTATTGCACTTGGCTTATCAATTTGCTAAACAATTTGAGCTTTATCAGGTGGATGTGAATTTTATCAGGGATAATTATTATAATTTAATTTATCCATTGCTTGAAATGGGGTTGTTTGAAGTGGCTGAGGCCTGCTATTTGAAATGTGAACCATTGAATAGTGAAAATGCAATTTTCCTGAATTGGTCTGGTTTTATTTATCAGTCATGGTATGAGTTAAAGAGTGGAGAGGCTCATCACATTGCAAAGGGGTTAGAGTTGTATCAACGAAGTAGCGAATTATTAGATACTGAATACGGTAAATATTCGATTCAGAAATATCAGAACCTTGAGAATATAGGATATACTTGTTCTTTGCTCAAAGATTACGAGAAGTCCATAGAGGTCTTGAATCAAGCGATTGATATTGTAGCTAAAACATACAGAGCGAAAATTGTTTATCGGTTGGGTAACTTATATGAAATGTTGGCGGTTACGTTCAACGCTGTGGGCAGGTACAAAGAGGCCCTAGATCTTACTTTTTTATCGGATGATTGTAAGCTTCTACAAATTAGTGCCGATAGTCCGGAAATGGCTTGGAATCATTTTGATAGGTCTGAGATTTATCAGAATTTAGGTGACAAAGAGAAGTCCATAGAAGAGATGACGTCAGCCTACAATATCCGACAAAAATCATTGGGTGAGGAGAATGGGTTAACTATTCAAACTAAAGAAGCGTTGAACCAATTAATAAAAGCCTAAATGACCTCTAACCATCTCCTTCTATATCGACTTGCAGAACTCATGCTTGAGCATGAGCAGCAAATGCTGCCGGTTGATTTGCTATTTGATGATGCGCAGATTGGAGATTTTGTAAAGAGCATTCAAATCGATTCACCTTACCAGCAAATGTTACTGGAGGGAGTATTAACGGAAACAGTTAGAGATGAAAAACTCTATGTGAGTTTTACAGTAGAAGGGTATTTTCACTTTGTCCTAGGTGAGGTGATTTATAAACGAACTCAAGGTTTGGGTGCTGATACTTTAAAACAAATTGTTGAAGGGAATAAGTTGAATGGTGCAAAAGAAGGGGTTGAGCAGTGTTTGATAAGGGAAGTTCAAAAGGATGACCTAAATAGGTTGATATGTTTGATTGATGAAGGTGGTAAAATGATTGAAATTTCAAGTTTGCCTTTGGCATATGCCTTTATTAATGTGAGAATTAATTCAAAATCCAAAGTTGAAATTATAAAGGAATATCAATCTAAAGTAGAACATTTACTTACATTATTATTAGAAAACCCATCGGATAATGATATTGACGTGTTAATCAACACTGTTAATATTATTGAACATGCTCATAGAAATGATTTGTTACGGATATTGCTAGATAGAATTAATGATTATGTGATACCTGATTCAAAGATTAATGCATTATTATTTTTGCGGACTATTGAATTCTTGGATAAGGCGAAGCAAGTCTATCGATTGGAATACCTCGTCAATGATTTTCAAAGCGTTATTCGGAGTAGAGATTCTGAAATATTTTTTTTACTTGGGCAGCAATATAAGAATTTAGCAGATTATAAAAATTCAATACTATATTTTGAAGAAGCTCTTGAAGTTGAAAAAAGCAACTCTAATAATTTATTTTTAAAACATAAAATATATAATAGCTTAGGCACCGCTTGGAGAGAAAATGGGGATTATAATAAAGCATTCTGTTATTATAAGGAGGCATTAGAAATAGGAATTGATTTCTTTGGCACGGATCACCCACTTACAAGTTACTCATATAATAACATCGGGGTAATTTGGTCAGACTTGGGAGATAATAAAAAAGCAATTCAGAATTTTGAGATTTCTCTTGAAATTGAGAAAAGAGTAAATGGGGAGCAACATCCAATGACAAGTATTAGATATAATAATCTCGGAGTTTTAAGTAATGAAATTGGAGACTCAAAAAAGGCTCTTTATTTTCAATTTAAAGGACTTGAAGTTAACCAAAAATTATTTGGAGAACTTCATAATAGCACATGTAGATCCTATATAAATATTGGAGAAATTTATATGGATATAGCTTCTTTTGAGGAAGCTGAATTTTACTATCGAAGGGGAATGAGCGGTTATGAATTAACTTACGGTCATTGCCATCCAACTGTTGCCGAAGCTCAATATTACTTGGGGTTGCTTTATTTAAAAATGAATCAACTAAATATCGCATTGGAATTTTTTCATAACTCTCAATCTCAATATGAAATAATATTCAATAAAGACCACCCGTATGTAGCCAGGGCAAAGGAGTCCTTAGGCGATGTGTACTCAGGATATGGGAATTTGAATTTTGCCAAACAGTACTTTAACGATGCTATAGAAACCTACAAAAAAACATTAGGAGATGAACACCCGAGATTGAAATCGTTATTAAGTAAAGTCAACAATATAAATGACCTCTAACCACCTCCTCCTACACCACCTCGCAGAGCGTATGCTTGAGGAACAGCATCATGTTCTCGCAGTAGATACACTGTTTGATGACGATATTATAGCTGATTTTGTAAAAAGCATTCAAATCGATTCTCCATACCAACAAATGCTGCTGGAGGGAGTATTGACCGAATCCGTTAGAGATGAGAAACTTTTCGTCAGTTTCACAGTTGAAGGGTATTTTCACTTTGTCCTTGGCGACGTCATTTTTAATCTATCAAAAGAAAAGGATCACACCTATTTTATAGAATTGCTGCAGAATAATCAATTGAATGGAATTAAGGAAGGTGTCGAGCAATGTCTTATTCAAGAGGTAAACCAAGGTAAGTTAGATCGTCTCGTTTCGTTGATTGACGCCGGTGGTGTTGCGGAGCAGGTAGCACGTTTCCCTTTGGTACATGCCTTTATGAAGAATAGGGTTGAGAATGTGTTCAACATTCTCATGGAAAACCCTTCTGTTCACGATTGGCGCGTATTGATTAAGGTCGATAAAGTAACGAGCGACTTGAATTTACATCAACTCCGAAGAGAAATTGCGATTGAAGCATTAAGTAGAAACAATTTCTCTTCTAAAACTGCCATTGAATTTGGCTTAATTGGGCTTCCTTTAATTGACCGTAAGTCAGGAGAAGAGTACTTATCCGCAATTGAACAAGTTGCAGCTATTTACGAAAATGATGCTGATATATGTATCGGTCTTGGTAAGATTTTTGACCATTTTGCTGATTATGACAAAGCTCTAGCGTTTTACCAAAAGAGTTTGGACATCCTACTTTGCTCCTTAGGTGCAGAGCATCCAGATGTTGCATCCATGTACAACCAAATTGGAGATGTATGGAGGAGTAAAGGCGAGTATAACAAATCATTGCATTTTTTTCAGAAGGCGCTAAAAATACGAATAAGTGCTGATGAGGAGGAGCACCCTAATTTAGCTTATTCGTACAATTACATTGGTGTAGTTCATCTTGAAATGAATGAGAATGTAAAGGCGTTAGAGTGCTTGCAACGGTCTTTGGAAATTTTCCTCAAAAGATTTGGTCAATGGCATCCAGATGTCGCATCAACATACCAGAATATTGGAGGAGCTTGGTATGGCAAAGAAGAATATGAAACATCACTGAGTTACTTTCAGCGGTGTTTGGATATTGAACTAAAGACGCTCGGTGCTAAGCACACGACTTTAACAACTTCCTATAACAACATTGGTTCAACTTGGAATGCTCTAGGTAATTATGATAGGGCACTTGAGTTCCATCATCGTTGCTTAGAGATCGCATTAAATGCCCACGGTACAGACCACCCAAAAGTGGCAAGTTCATATAGTAACATCGGTTTAGTATGGGAAAAAAAAGGAAACTATGAGAAAGCTCTAGAATTTTTAATGCGGAGTTTGAACATTCGACTTAATATACTTGGAGTAGAGCATCCACATTTGGCTGAGTTGTACAGCTGCATAGGTAGTGTTTGGGAACGCAAAGGTGATTATAATAAGGCCCTTGGGTTTCACCAACAATGTTTGGATATTCGGCTTAAGATCCTTGGGGCAAGGCATCCTTATCTATCGGATACTTACTTTGATTTTGGAAGTTGTTACAAACAATTAGGCATGTACGAACATGCCATAGAACACTTCATGAAAGGCTTTCAAATTGAAAGTAAAGGTGGTTTTCCATTTCAAATAGCACAATGCTACGAGGCGTTATTTGACTTTAATGCCGCATTTCAATTTTACCTGAAATCTGCAGAAATTAGAAGAAATAACGAAGAAATGGGGGTTTCACATAAAGCTACACAAGTTTCAATCGAAAATGCTCGAAGACTAGCATTCAAATTAAAGAGAGAAAGAGAATTACCCAAGTGGATTTTTTAAGAAATTAATAAGGGCAATTTTTCAAGTTAATTATTCAGAGGGAAACTGCGCCAAAATAATAATTGAATATAGTGCGAAACCAAATTGTAAATACTAGAAAAGGGGCTACGGGTTGTACAAGAAGAGACATGTAAACAACTTTGAGACAATTCACGATGAAAATGTATATTGAATAAATGACGTCTAACTACCATCTACTCTATCGTCTTGCAGAGCTTATGCTTGAGCAAGAACAACACACTTTGCCAGTTGACATGCTATTCGATGATGTCCAGATAGGATACCATGTTCAAAGTATCCAAATAGATTCTCCATACCAACAAATGTTATTGGAAGGCGTACTAACAGAGTCTATTCAAGGTGAGAAGCTCTATTTGATGTTCACAATGGAAGGATACTTTCATTACATACTAGGAGAAGTAATCGATGTTAGATTTAAAGGTTCAGGTGGCGATGCTTTAAAACAGTTATTGGATTTCAATGCACTGAATGGAATTAAGCAAGGAGTAGAACAGTGCTTAATAAGAGATGTACAAAATCGAATTTTTCATAGACTAGAATGGTTAATTGATAATGGGCCTGAAAACAATGATTTGTCGACAATTCCATTATCGATCTTTCTTAAAAAACACGGCGCACAAAACTTGCTTCATACATTGATGAGCAATGCCACCTCAAAAGACTGGGTAGTATTAGATAAGTTAGATGAACACCTGGAAGACCTTGCACTCGAGGACTTGCGAATAGATTTACATATCGCATCAATACCACACCTTCGTTTTGACAATATTGAAGAGATCAAATATGGATTTGCTGTTCTAAAGTCTCTGGATAAAGAATCTCACAATAAATTACATTCACTCATAAAGCCCGAAAGTATCAAGTTAACTGAAAATTATGACTTGATTTCAGAATTAGGACATTTTTACGTAACTGTTGGCAAGTTTAAAGAAGCAGAAAACATATTTAAGTATAACCTTTGGATTCAGAATAAAAAATGCAAAGAAGACCAACCGACTTTAGCCAAATGCAATTATGACTTAGGAAGTATCTACTTTGAAACCGGGAATAACATCAAAGCTCTAAAGTACTATTTTAAATGTTTACAAATTGAACTTTCAATTAAAGATGAAAACACTTTAGATGTTGCTGGCTTGTATAATGACATCGGAGTTCAATACACTAGCATCAATGAAACGAATAAGTCCCTATTTTACCTTGATAAAAGTCTAGAAATAAGAAAAAAAATCCTTGGAGAAGTGCACCCAGTTACAGCTATTTCGTTATTGAATTTAAGCAGTGCATATCGAGATATTAAGGACTTTGACAACGCATTTGCCAACCTTGAACGGTGCCTATCTATAGAACTCAAGACACTTGGGGAATTTCATCCTTCGGTCGCTGTAACTTTAAATAACTTTGGACATCTGCACTTTGATTTAGATGAATTTGACAAAGCAATAAAATACTATTTGAATTGTTTGGAAGTCAGGAAAAGAACATTAGGTTGTCAACATGTGAAAGTTGCTAAGTCGTACTTTTTAATCGGGAAAGCCTTAGGCAAATTGGGAAAACATCAAGAATCATTGGACAATTATGAAAAAAGTTTGAGTATTGAGATGATTAATAAAGAAAGCACAAACGAGGATATTTCGATTCTTTGCTTTGATGTTGGAAATTTGTATTTAAAATTTAAGGAATATCAAAAGGCTATTGAAAAGTTCACAATTGGCTTTTCTCTCAATAACTCAGGTGGATTCCCGTATCAAATAGCTAAGTGCTACGAGAAATTAGGAAATTTGAATTCAGCCCTTGACTACTTCCTAATTGCAGCTCAAACGCGAAAGAGGCTGTATGGGGAAGATGATGAGGACACAATAGAAGCATTTAAGAATGTCGACAGAATAAATGCTCTATTACTTAAAGGCAAGTAATTCTCGCTTTATTTAGTTCAATTAGTTTATCTATGAAAGATTAACTTAGACATGCAATTTGAGCATTTAATCAATTAAATTATTTCTAGAATATGTCGCGAAAAAAAATCAAGATAAAAATTATCTTTAGCGATGAGGAGATTTATCCAACGGCTTCAACCATCGAAAAGGCTCAAGTTCATCAATCATTTCGAAACGGAGACCCTCCCGCAATAAAAGTTTGGACCGACAGCGAGGTTTTCAATGGAACCAACGGAAAGACCTCCCACCTTAGCTGGATTAAATTGCGATTATTGAACAACGGAACTCAATCATTCAGCCATAAACTATCAAATGGGTCGAATTACGTGGCCTCTTTTAACAACTTTATTGAGTTCTCAACCCTTTCATTCACATTTTCAGAGGATGGAATTTCAGTAAAAGGCTCTATGGTGATTACTTTGTCAATTCTTCAAGAAATGTTAGACGATGTGACGAAATCAGGGTTGCTCTATTTTGACCAGTTTGGGTTCATAGCCAAGAATAACACAGACTTATTGGAATTTAGCAAGTACGGACACCAATGGGAAAAGGAGCGAGAAGAAGAAGATTTGTATTCAAAAGGTAACTCGGTCGATTTCATTTCTGGCAGACCAAAAATTGAAATCATATAAAGTAGGTTATGTATTACATCTGTGCATTTGATGCACATAGTCGAGCCCTACATTCTGTCGTTGTTAAAGAACAGATTCAAAATTGGACCTACATTGTAGCAATAGGCTACTCCGGTGGAGGCAACTTTGACGAGTTCTGTGGGAAATTTCAATGGGACCGAAACTCAGATGGTTTTATTGGACAATATTCTACTATGTTCCACGATCCCGACCAATGGGATAGGCGTTATCAATATGGCGAAACAGAGGAATCCGAAATTCAGATTGATGAATCGGACAGAACAGTCATTCAAAAATTGGTTTCACAAATTTGGAATGAACTAATTCACATCAATGAATCAGACAATGTCCGACTGATTCGAGGCGCTATTTTTGATAAGCTGAATACAGACCACAACACCATGAGTTCAAATTGGGACGCAGATGTGGTTGATTGGGTTTCTAATGAATTGTGGGGGCTCAATTACCGATTTGATTGGTAGATATGCATTTGTCAATCAATTGAAATCCTTTATCGATTAATGCCAGAAGTAAATGAACAGTAGTTCATTCAAGATTTTTTAATTTGATATCAACTACGGTAAAAACCGCTTATTTCTTGGGTTAAGTGTAAACTTAATTGAAATCAACATTGTCTATATCATCCATGGTAAATAATTCGATAGTGAGATTTTTACCTCGATATGTTTCCTCATCGTAATTACGCTCAAGCTCTTGCCCTTTGAAGAAAACCTTAGAAACTAAAGTTTCTTCATAATTGGGTGTTTCCATAGATTGAAAAGTTACAGCGAAATCACTAGGTTTGGGTTTTTCTTCTGACTCAAAATCCAGACCGAACATCGTTCCCTTGATGGTTTCATAAACTAAAAGGATGTTTTCTCTACCCTCATGAGGATATGCATCAATTTCCTTGATATGGTCCTCAGCATCTTCAGAATACTCGAACTTTTCCATTAAGAAATCCAATTCTTCGAATTTTGCATCCCAAACAACTTCGTCATTTTCACTTACAAGAACGAAATGTAAACTCTCAGTGTCAAGGGCTGTTGTTGTAACCCAATAATTGGTTTCATAATGGTCGTATTCGTCCAGGATTTTTGGAAGGTCCCAATACATTTCGTCTAACTTTTTATAACCTTCTTTTTTTTTGAAGGACAATATCTTTTGAACTTCATCATCCGTTAAAACGTGGGCAGATCCATCAAGCCCCAAACCGTTCACCAAAAGTTTATATTTCATTTCTTTAATTACTCATTTAGAGTTGCTATTTCTAAACCGCCTTATTTAATATTCAACACTTCTGGATATGGAACCATAGACTCACAAAGGTGTCCGACGTAATCACGAAGTACGATTGAAATTCCGAGTACAAAGGCTGCTGTTACCAAAGCGGTAGCGGCGTTGTTCTTTTTTAGCTCTTCCATTTCATCGACCTTAGTGATTTGAAAGAAGATTGTCACTCCGCCCCAAGTGACTAGAAGCGATGCTATGAGGCCTATAAGCAAAAACGAAATAATGTAAATCGCACTCGTTGCCACCGAAGCCATGTCAATGGTCTCTTGGGTCAGAAAGCGAATTGCGTTCATGGCAGGAGACACTACCGAGGACAACAGATTTGCAGTTGAAACAAGTATTCCGGTTTGGAATACGGATAGAGCCATGTTGAGCTCCGTTACTTGAAATTGACGCTTCAAATAGGAATCCATGACTTTGTAGATGGTGAAAAGGCTAGCCATTCCAATTGAAAAGGCCAAAAGCGCTTGAATGAGGATGAGGACGTTCATGTGGGTGAAGTTAAAAATTCGAATAAATAGCTACGTTCCAATTAGACATTTGGCCCTGGTCTGGTGCAACCATTCCAATTCTAAAGTTCTTGGCAGTGAGCTCGACGGCATAGTGCGGAATCCCTTTGATTACCTTGCGATTTCCCGAGCTTCCAGGGACACCTACTCCTAAAATGGAGTGTCCATATACGCTGCTCACCCATACGGATGAGGAAATACCCAAACGGTTAAGTACGGCATGGGCAAACAAGGTTCGGGTATCGCAATCACCTTTGAGGGTATGCATAAACTCGTAGGGTGATTGTACCCCAGCAACCACATTAGGTAAGCATGGCTTGCCCTGCATATGGTATTGGGCAATAAAGCCCTTGTGTTTTATAACAGCATTCTTACATGATTCATCATGAACCAAAACATAAGGCACTTCTTGTATCATTGTAACGAGATACTCTGCTGTTTGAAGCGGTGTGAAGTTGCGCTGAACTGCGGCCGTTTTTACAATATCAGCGACAGAGTCGACCTTCTCTTGGTCGTGGCGAAGCAATTTCGTGTAGGCTGCGTTCCAAAACTGCATTTCGTCAGATGCCTGAATTTGAGAGACCTCTGCGTGATTGGCTAATGAAGTTGTAAACTCCTGATCAGAGGTGGCATATTGTGCCAAATTGGAATCATTGCG